>ERZ1023420.20-NODE-20-length-127600-cov-12.538649_pt1 | contig 127600 bp, 124 predicted proteins | sample MGYA00380512_ERZ1023420 | MGnify/ENA primary metagenome ERZ1023420 (study PRJEB33173, sample SAMEA4830390) | metagenome | study: EMG produced TPA metagenomics assembly of the PRJEB25223 data set... | reverse complement strand
AACATAAAAATTGGACTGATGATTTTTAGTCATCAGTCCAATTTATTATAGAGCCCTTTATTTATAATACTTCGTATTATTGGCTCAATTGCCTAGGGGACTGGGTTGGGTTGTAAAGAAATTCTTAGATGAATTTTTACTCATTATAGTTGCGACACTTTCTTGCAGGAAAGGCTCGTGCCTGTATTCCTCTAAAGGCGTTCGTTAGATAGATGATTACTCACATAAGCTGCTTCGCGTTCCTGGGATGCCGTCTCAGCCTGTAGTCTTCGACTGGCACTGCTACCCTAGGAGTCTTCGCAACTATGTTTTGTATTCTATCTTAAAACGCCTTATACAAGTGCAACAGCACTTGTGTTCAATAATTAAAACGCCAAGAGTCGCGCCAAAATACTTTGAATTCATATGGAATTCTACATTAAAATAAAAAAGACAATTCCTATATTATTTCAATAGAAATTGTCTGTTATACTTATCCAGAAAATTTATGTCCCGGACGCTTTTCGAGTTATTTAAACATAAATTCTAAGCGTTCTGCCTCAGAACTTAAGCTCTGTTAAATTTTACCACCAACCGTTAGATTCACGGAAACTAATTGCAGCTTCAATTGAACCATAACGTTCTTTAGCATATGAAATCATGCCTTTTGTTTGCGTTTCGACAGAGCCATAGCCCCAAGATTGATTTGTCTGTCCTAAACCATGATATTGTCCATTAGACGCATTAGGATCTCCACCTGATTCAGGTAAGACAATTTTCTCCCATAACTCTTCTGTTCCACCAGCTGCGATAAATTGTTTGTATACTGAAGATGTACTTTCACTTGATGAGCTTTCATTAGATGAATTGTCATCACTTGAAGTGTTACTAGATGAGCTATTATCGGCCGTAGATTCGGAGTTACTTGATGATGTATTAGTAGTAACATTAGTTGTATTAGCTTGTGTAGTTGCAGCTGATGTTACATTAGAATGTTGACTCTGATGAGATGGTTGATTGTGTTGTAATTGTGTATGTTGATTATATTGACAAGATTGATTTTGTTGACCATGTGTCATTTCACTTGCATGTGCTTGACCGGGTTCTAATCCTGCGGCACCTAAAGATACCATTGTCATTAATGCAAAAATTGATTTCTTCATAATAAATAATCTCCTTTAGAAATTGGTTTTTTGTAAGCAATCTAAAATTGCTATTAAATTAAGTAAAGTCATAATTACTTATCTTTTAATATCCTTTTAGATTATGCATCCCAATACGTCTTGCTGTTGATTACGGTAGAATCATTATAACACCTCATTTAATGACATAGGTTACTACAATATCAAAAGATAGTATCAAAAATGAACTGAAGATAACGAACATGACAAACTAACGTCATTTATGCCAAAAATGGCGTGAATTTAAGATATTATGAAATTTAACGAAATAGTTTTATAATAAATGTAATAGAAAAAGAGTAGGTTACTTGTTGCAAAGCATAGGGAAGTAAGTTTAGAGTTAGTGATTGGTTTTAAGTCATTTTAAACAAAATCATTCAATTAAAACTAACGTATAGGAAGGTGTTTTGATATGCCAAAATTAATATTATGTCGTCACGGTCAAAGTGAATGGAATGCTAAAAATTTATTTACAGGATGGGAAGATGTTCAACTATCTGAACAAGGACGAAATGAAGCAATTACTTCAGGACGTAAATTAAAAGAAAATGGTATTGAAATTGATGTGGCGTTTACTTCATTGTTAACGAGAGCATTAGAGACAACTCAATTTTTATTAGCTGAATCAGATCAAGAGTGGATTCCAGTGCATAAAAGTTGGCGTTTAAATGAGCGTCATTATGGTAAATTACAAGGTCTTAATAAAGATGAAGCGCGAAAAGAATTTGGTGAAGAACAAGTGCATCAATGGCGACGTTCATATGACGTTAAGCCACCAGCACAAACTGAAGAACAACGTGAATCATATTTAAAAGATCGTCGTTATAGACATTTAGATCATCGTATGATGCCTTATTCTGAAAGTTTAAAAACAACGTTAGAACGTGTGGTACCTATATGGACAGATAAGATTTCTCAACATCTATTAGATGGAGAAACAGTTCTAGTAGCTGCACACGGTAATTCAATCCGTGCATTAATTAAATATTTAGATAATGTATCTGATGAAGATATCATTGGTTATGAAATTAAAACTGGTGCACCACTTATTTACGAATTAGATGACAATTTAAATGTAATTGATCATTATTATTTATAATTATTAAATTAAAGTAGTGGGAGCGGGGCAGAAATTAAAATAAATTCGTGGTCCCATCCCGACAAGGATGAGTAAGTTTGAAAAAAACTTGATTTAAGCGCATTTTCAAATCAATCAACTACTGCCAATATGGTAAAAGAAGGCTGAGACATTTTATTTAGTCACAGCCTTTTTTCTTTGTAGGAGTTATTTATGGAAGAAATAGATAACATTAAGCTGATTTACGATTACGTTTGTATTGTTTAATTATTTTTAATGCACGTTTGCGAGTTTTGATATTAGGACTATTCAAATTTCGACGTGCTGTTTGTAAATCTTGTTTCATATTTGATTCCTCCTTTTTAAAAAGGATAAAGGAAAGTAAGCTAAAAGTAAATAGTAATTATTGCGATTTACAAAATAACACAAAAAATTTATATGAAATTTAAAATTATATATGTATAATAGTCAAATGTATCTATTGAAAGCTTAGGTAGATAGGAGGGGAATAATATGTCACATAAACAAAAATTAGCAATGATATTTACGATGTTGTTAGGTGGCTTTTTCGGGTTGTTAAATGAAACGCTACTCACTACAGCGTTGCCGAGAATAATAAAAGATTTTAACATTGAATATTCACAAGTACAATGGCTAACAACTGCATTCTTACTAACTAATGGTGTAGTCATTCCATTATCTGCATTCATTATACAGCGATACTCAACAAGACAAGTGTTCCTAACTGGAATTCTGATATTCTTTATCGGGACGATGTTAGGCGGTTTTAGTCCAAACTTCACAATCCTTTTAATCGCGCGTATTATTCAAGCATTAGGCTCAGGTATTATGATGCCACTGATGATGACAACAATTCTAGATGTCTTTAAACCACATGAACGTGGTAAATATATGGGAATGTTTGGATTGGTCATAGGTCTTGCACCAGCAATTGGTCCTACATTATCGGGTTATTTAGTTGAATATTTTGACTGGAGATCACTTTTCCATGTCGTAGCACCGATTTCAGCAATAACATTTCTTATAGCTTTAAAAATTATTAAAAACGTTGGAACAACAGTTAAAACTCCTATTGACCTCATTTCTATAATATTATCTATATTAGGATTTGGTGGATTATTATACGGTGTTAGTTCTATTTCAAGTGATGGATGGGATGATCCACTAGTATTAATAACGATAATAGGCGGTATACTATTAGTCGGAATATTTATTTGGCGTCAAGAGAGACTTGAAACGCCATTACTAAGTTTCAAAGTATTTAAGAATAAAGAGTTTGCAGTTGGTTTAGCGATTATGGCTGCAACAATGATTTCGATGATTGGTTCTGAAACAGTATTGCCTATGTTTGTACAAAATCTTTTAGGAAGAACGCCTATCGATTCAGGACTCATCTTACTACCTGGAGCAATTGTTATGGCTATCATGTCTGTGATTTCAGGTTGGTTATACGAAACATTTGGTGCTAAAGTGTTAGCAATAATTGGTATGTCTATTGTTCTTATAACTACTTCTTACTTTGTAGTCATGGATGAACATACATCTACGATAATGTTGGCAACTGTTTATGCTATTCGTATGATTGGAATTGCAATGGGCTTGATGCCAATAATGACGCATACAATGAATCAGCTAACACCAGAACTTAATGCTCATGGCTCATCCATGACAAATACCATTCAGCAAATTGCTGGTTCAATTGGAACAGCAGGTTTAATAACAATATTAAGTACAGCAAGTAAGAATTTCCAACCGACGATGAGTGATTATCAAGGTATGGATAAAAAAGAAATGGCAGGACAAATACAAATTGATGCCATGCTTTATGGTTATCATTCAGGATTTTTATTTGCCGTTATTATTACAGTCATCAGTTTATTGCTTACATTTTTAATTAAAAGTAAGAAAAAGGTTAAGGCAGAAGCTAAATTACAAAATAATTAAATGAACTTTATATAGTTAAAATAAGAGATCAAGACGAACGTTGAAAATGTTTAAGCATTTTTTCATAGAAGGGATACCATAGAGGGCTCCTTTAACAAAAACGTTCTATGTCTAGGTCTCTTTTTTATTTTATTAATATCCAAACATTCTGAACACTTAGGCAAATGTAAAATAATGTTGACTATTCCCACACATGAGATTAGAATTAATTTATTCTGACTAATCTAATAGGAATATGGAGGACAAGGTAGATGAAAAGACTTTTATTTGTTGCTTTAGCACTTATCTTTGTGTTAGCTGCTTGTGGTAATGGAGGATCATCTGATAAAAATAGTGATTCTAAATCAAGTAGTAGTAACAGCGATAGTAAAACACTGAAAGTGGGTACTGAAGGTACATATGCACCATTCACGTTCCACAATAAACAAGACAAATTAACTGGTTACGATATTGATGTAATCAAAGCAGTTGCAAAAGAAAAAGGTTATAAACTTAAATTTAATGAAACATCATGGGATTCAATGTTTGCTGGTTTAGATGCGAAACGTTTTGACGTTATTGCTAACCAAGTTGGTGTAAACAAAGATAGAGAGAAAAAATATAAATTCTCTACACCTTACACTTATTCAAGCGCAGTTTTAGTAGTACGTGAAAATGAAAAGAACATTAAATCATTTAATGACGTCAAAGGTAAAAAAATGGCTCAAACATTCACGTCTAACTATGGTCAATTAGCTAAAGATAAAGGTTCAGATATTACTAAAGTTGATGGCTTTAACCAAGCGATGGACTTATTATTATCTAATCGTGTTGATGGTACATTCAACGATAGCTTATCTTACTTAGATTATAAAAAACAAAAACCAAACGCTAAAATTAAAGCAATCAAAGGAAATGCAGAGCAAAGTAAATCAGCATTCACATTTAACAAAGATGTTGATGATAAAGTTGTATCTGATTTCAACGATGGACTTAAAACATTAAAAGAAAATGGTAAATTAGCGGAAATTGGTAAGAAATGGTTCGGTGAAAATGTTTCTGAGCCTAAATAGTCAACAACAACATGCATTAGATGCGGCAGGGCAAGCATTTGGACCAATGTTGGAAGGTTTATTAAAATATTCTATTCCAATAACAATAGTTACATTTATCTTAGGTTTGATTATTGCTTTATTTACAGCGTTAATGCGTATTTCAACGAGTAAAGTTTTAAAAGGTATCGCAAGAGTATACGTTTCAATTATTCGTGGTACACCGATGATCGTACAGTTATTCATAATCTTTTATGGTATTCCTGAATTAGGACGCTTAGTAACTGGTAATGCTGATGAACAATGGACATTATCATCAGTTGTTTCAGCTATCATCGGTTTGTCACTTAATGTTGGTGCGTATGCATCAGAAATTATCCGTGGTGGTATTATTTCTATACCTAAAGGTCAAACAGAAGCGGCTTATTCTATAGGAATGAACTATAGACAAACGATTCAAAGAATTATTTTACCTCAAGCGATCCGTGTTTCAATACCAGCTTTAGGAAATACATTCTTAAGTTTAATTAAAGATACATCATTACTTGGCTTTATCTTAGTTGCAGAAATGTTCCGTAAAGCTCAAGAGGTAGCGTCTACAACATATGAATATTTCACAATTTATATTCTTGTAGCGGTTATGTATTGGGTAATTTGCTTCATTATCTCAGTTATCCAAAGCTTCTATGAATCATATATTGAAAGAGGGTATAACTCATGATTGAATTAAGTGGTATCCATAAATCATTCAATGATAAAGAAGTCATTAAAGGCATTGATTTAAACGTAGAAAAAGGGGAAGTCATAACACTTATTGGACGATCTGGTTCAGGTAAAACGACATTACTACGTATGATTAATGCTTTAGAAATTCCGACTGAAGGTAATGTTAGTGTTAATGGTGAAAGTTACACCGCTAATAATAAAAAGTCTCAAATGAGCGTACGCAAGCAATCGGGTATGGTATTTCAAAGTTATAATCTATTTCCTCATAAATCTGCATTAGAAAATGTAATGGAAGGATTAGTAACTGTAAAGAAAATGAGTAAAGCAGATGCGAAAGAAAGAGCAATGGGATTACTCGAAAAAGTTGGTTTAACAAGTGTTAAAGATCAACGTCCACATACACTTTCGGGTGGTCAACAACAACGTGTAGCAATTGCTAGAGCACTAGCTATGAATCCGCAAGTAATGTTGTTTGATGAACCTACTTCTGCATTAGATCCAGAATTAGTTAATGACGTATTAAGAGTAATTAAAGAATTAGCTGATGAAGGTATGACAATGGTGATTGTAACGCATGAAATGCGATTTGCACGCCAAGTCTCAAATAAAATCGTCTTTATACACGAAGGACGTATTGGTGAACAAGGTACACCAGACGAAATATTCGAACATCCTAAGACAGAAGAATTACGTCGTTTCTTAAATGTAATTAATGAAGATTAATAATGAAAAACACTTTTCTAAAGTTCATAAAGTTGAACTTAGAAAAGTGTTTTTTGCTTTATAGTTATTTACGTTCTAATAGTTGTTTAACTTTGTATGCAAGTGGGTGTATCGGTTTAATGAAATCTCCAATGTATTCGTAAACATTAGCATTGAAGCCTTTTTTAAATTGTTGCACACCATAATCTTCAGCATCTTCACTAAAGTCACCTGTAATACCGTAGAAATTATAACGATCTACATTATGTTCTTTTGCGAATTTAATCATATCCCATTGTAAACGATATGCGCCCATATACGCATTATATCTAGGATTTGAACCACTGGATAAATAATAAACTTCATGTTCATTATATAAGTATAAAGCCGCAGCTAGATTAAGTGTTTCGCCTTCTTCAGCAATTTTATCTTTCGTTTCATTTAATTTGCGTTCATTACTATCAACTTGTTGTTGTATTTGTGTGCGTTTATTTTTATTTTTCTTAGAGTTAGGGTTTTCCTCTAATACAGCATCGACTTCGGATAATTGTACTGTTAATGAATCGTGTTTTTGTTGGAGAGTAGATAAGTAATCCTTTAAATCAATATAGGCAAGTTTAAGCATTGCATGGTCTTTATACGTTTTTTGCATTTCATAAAAGTATGGTTTGTCTCTAAATTTGAAACCATGTTTTTCTTCGGCCATTTGGAATAATTCAAAGAACGTATCCGTTTCATCCATAGGTAGCGTTCTTACTTTTACGCCCATTTCATACGTTTTTTTAATGTTACGACGTGTTTGATAGTCCATTTCTTTTAATAATTGATCTTCTGACTTGTCTTTTAAATCTAAGACAGATAACCAACGTATTTGACTCATTGTGCTATAACCTACTGTCCATCCTTGATGTTTGTAACCTAAATCTTCCAACGTTTTGATGACTGCTCGGTTATCGTAACTTTCTAAAATTTCTCCATCAGCATTACGTAGGTTCTCCAAAATATAAGGATCAACTAATACATATAAGCAATTATGTTTTTTTAAATAACTTGTTAGTGATTTAAAGAAAAAGTGAACCAATTCAATATTACTGTAGTCCATGACAGGTCCACGATGTGTATAAAAGTATTTGAACACTTTTAAAGCACGTGCCTCAGTCATTAAAGTTGCAGCGATGACATTGTCGCTGTCATCTTTGACACCTACAACATGCACATCACCTTTTAATTCATTTCTGTTTTCAAAGTGAATTCGAGATTGTGTGTAATGAGAGAAATGACTGGATGTAAATTTCTCAAATTCCTCCGGTGATAAAGTTACGAATTTCATATTCATCTACTCCTCTGCGTTTTTAAGAATTATCCTTTATTTTAACAAATAACTACAACTATTACACAAGATAAGTTATTAAATCACACCGTACTTTAGTTGTGGGTTAAAATATATATTTAATTTATAATAATAAATATTTTTAGAAAACTAAATTTTTATGAACTAGCGCATATTTTAAAACCATTGTATGATAGTATTTGCAAAAGAAGTATTATGATAGATAGAGAGAACTGGGCAATAGGAGTGAATATATGAAACGTATATTAGTTATGTTAAGTGTCGGTATATTATTGCTAGCAGCGTGTGGTAACGATAAATATGTCGATAAAATAGATAAAGCTGTAAAAATCCAAGATCAAAAGCAAGAACAAATGTCTAAGAATGATACAGGAGATATGGTTAAACACTTTGATAAAAAAGATGCGAATATTTATGTTTATGAAGATGGAAAGTATGTTGTCTTAGCGTATAAACCTTTAAGTAATAATGAAGAAGTTCATTACTACACTTATCAATTTGATGGTAAAAAAGCGAAACGCATTGATAACTTTGATACAAAACAATATATCGAATCACATGATGCTGATTATAAGGAAGAAAATATGAATTAATATGTTATTACAAAGGAGCATCTATGAAAAAGAGAATTTTGTTAATAAGTATGATGATGGTTTTAATAATCATCATAAGTGCTTGTTCTAATGACAACAAGGAAAAGCAGCCACCTAAAACTGAGAATGGCAAAATTTTAATCGTTGAGTATGGAGACTTTAAATGTCCATACTGTAAAAAAGTGGAAAAGAATGTAATGCCAACAATTAAAAAAGACTATATTGATACGAATAAAGTAGAGTATCAATTTATTAATGCTGGATTTCTTGGTAAAGATTCAATCGTCGGCTCTAGAGCCGGAAACGCAGTGCAAAAAGTTGCACCTAATGAATACTTAACTTTTCAACGTAACGTATTCGCGAATCAAAAAGACGAGGATAAAAAGTGGTTAACAGAACAATTTCTTGATAAAGAAATTGATAAGTTAGATATTATGACGCAACAAAAATCTGACATTAAAAAGCAGTATAAGACTAAGAACAGTGAAGCTTGGAAAAAAGCAGAAAAACAAAAGGAACTAACAGAAGATAATAATATTGATACTGTTCCAACTGTTTTTATAAATGGAAAAAAAGTGAAAGATCCTTATAAAGTCGAAGAATGGAAGAAATACTTATAGTCACGATGTCATAGTGAGTAACGCTGACATTCATTTTGTGTTATATTGTAACCACTAAAGAGAAGTGGAATAAATTTAATAATGTTGATTCAAATAAGAATTGTAGTGTACTTCACTATGATTCTTCTTTTTTTAAAAATTTAGAAAGGTAGTAACTTAATCAATGATAGATATTTTTAATAAAAGATGATTTTTATTAAATTGAAAATAAAAAAATAAAAAACTATTGTAATTTTATACAAATAAAGTTATGCTTTTAAATCGTAAGTATTACTATTTAGGAGGTATAAAATGAAACGCTTTTTAAGTCTTACTGTTTTGATAACTATTATTGTATTTATATTAGTCGCTTGTGGAAAGGAAGATCGTTCTAATAAAGATTCTAAAGGTGATAACAAAATGAATGTGTCTACAACTGTATATCCTTTGCAATCCTTTATAGAGGAAATAGGTGGTAACCATGTCAATGTATCGTCTATTTATCCTGCTGGCACAGACCTACATGATTATGAACCAACTCAGAAAGACATGTTAAAGGTTAATCAATCTGATTTATTTGTATATACAGGTGATGATTTAGATCCAGTCGCTAAGAAAGTTGCAGCCACAATTAAAAATGATAAAAAGAAAGTTTCATTACAAGATAAACTAGATCAATCAACACTACTAACAGACCAACACGAACACGGTGATGAAGAACACGAGGATTCACATGGACACGAACACCATCATCATGGTGGGTATGATCCACATGTATGGTTAGATCCTGAGAAAAATAAGGTGTTTGCTAAAGAAATTAAAGATCAGCTAGTAACTAAAGATCCAGAACATAAAGATGAATACGAGAAAAATTTTAAAAAATTAGAAAAAGAGTTAAATGATATTGATAATAAAATGAACAACATTACTAAAGATAAACAAGGTAATGCTGTATTTATTTCTCATGAATCTCTAGGTTATCTCGCAGATCGCTATGGCTTTGTTCAAAAGGGAATTCAAAATATGAATGCTGAAGATCCTTCTCAAAAAAAACTTACAAACTTAGTAAAAGAGATTAATGAGAAAAATGTTAAATACATATTGTATGAGGATAATGTTGCGAATAAAGTAACTGAAACAATCAGAAAAGAAACAAATGCAAAACCGTTAAAATTCTATAATATGGAGTCACTTAATAAAGAACAATCTAAAGATGCATCGATAAATTATCAAACATTGATGAACAAAAATATTGAAGTATTAGATAAAGCATTGAGTTCCAATATAAAAGTACAAGACGAAAAAGCTGAACATAAATATGATAAAGCTATTTCAGATGGTTATTTCAAAGATGAACAAGTTAAAGATCGTGCATTATCAGATTATGAAGGTAAATGGCAATCAGTGTATCCCTATTTAAAAAATGGTGATTTAGATGATGTAATGAAACATAAATCTGAAGAAGATAGCACTATGACAGAAAAAGAGTATAAAAAATACTATGAGAAAGGTTACAAAACTGACGTTTCTAACATAAATATTAAAGGTGACAACATTACTTTTGAAAAAAATGGGAATAAGGTTACTGGAACGTATGAATATGTTGGTAAAAAAATCCTAGATTATAAGAAAGGTAATCGTGGAGTTAGATTTATTTTTAAATTGAAGCACTCTGACAAGCAAACATTACCTAAGTACGTTCAGTTTAGTGATCATAATATCGCACCTAAGAAAGCAGAACACTTCCACATTTTTATGGGTAACAACAATGAAACATTACTTGAAGAAATGGATCATTGGCCAACGTATTATCCTGCCTCATTAGATAAGGACGATATTAAAGAAGAGATGTTAGCACATTAATAAATTTAAAATTTGAGTCTTTTTACTTGTATTTCCATATAAGTTTCTTTATTATATTAAGTATAATAATTATACAAACTATAGTGCTGATTTTCAGTTACGTAGTTTCATAATTTAAATAATGGAGGTATGTACACATGGCTAATTTAAATTTAGATCCAGCACATTCAGGAGTTAACTTTTCTATTCAACATTTAGTTGTATCAAATGTTAAAGGACGTTTTAACGAATTTGACGCTAACATTTCAGGTGATTTCAATGATTTAAGTTCATTGCAAGGTACTTTTACTGTTCAAGCAAATTCAATTGATACTAAAGTAGCAGATCGTGATAATCATCTTAAAAGCGCAGATTTCTTAGACGCTGAAAACTACCCAGAAATTAAATTTGAAATTACTAAAGTAGATGATAAATCAGTTACTGGTAACTTAACTATGAAAGATCAAACACATGAAGAAACTTTTGATTTAGATTATAAAGGTACTAGTTTAAATCCATTAAACGGTAAAAACACTGCTGGTTTAGTAATTACTGGTAGCCTTAACCGTGAAAAATATGGCATTACGTTTAACCAACAACTTGAAACTGGTGGTTTCTTATTAGGAAAAGACTTAAATGTTGAATTTGATTTAGAATTTCCACTTGAAGACTAATCACTAGTTATACTACTTAATAAAAATACTCATATGGCTCCCTACAAAGTAGATATTAATGAATGTAAACTTTGAAGGGAGCTTTTTTGTAATTAAAATCAATAACTGGTAAATTCAGAGAGCATTTAACAAATAGATAGGGGGATTTAAATGTCAATTCAACTAAAAGATAATAAAATTATATTTAATAGAACGTTTGAGGCGCCAATAAATGAAGTTTTCGAGGCATACACTACGGAGACGTTATTCGAACAATGGTTTCATCCTCAAGGAGGTAAAACAAAAGTTTTTCGTTTTAACCCAGTAGTCGGTGGTGATGCCTTCTTTGCGATAGAAATGCCAGAACAAACAAGTTACACATTGACTGAATATAAAAAGGTGGATAAACCTAATCATATTGAATACTTAGATTTCTTTGCTACATCTCAAGGTGAGAAAGATACATCATTACCTGGGATGCAAATTTTGATTGATTTCACTTCAGAATCAGCGCAAAGCACGCTTGTAACGTCAACTTCAATCTTTCCAACAAAAGATGCGGCGCAACAAGCACTTGATATGGGTGTAGAAGCGGGAATGAATTCTACATTGGATCAACTAGAATCACTCTTGGAACAAAAAAAGTCATAGGTATGTCAAAAAATTCAACTATATTTAAGTTATAATGTAGTTGAAATGAGGTTGATGATATGAAAGAAAGATATTTAAAAGTGCTAGCTTTATTTTCAGTTAGTACATTAATACCAACAGTACTACTCAATTCAAAGGCAATTGATAATAGTGCAATTAAATATGTTTTAAGAACAGCGCTAGGCTATGGCATTTTTGCTACAGGTTTACGCTATTTATCAAGACTTAAAGCACATAAATAGTGAATTACTAAGTGAGGTAGAATCGTGTCTACATGATACGATTTTACCTCACTTTTTTACCTAAAAAATTTAAGCTATTCATGTTTTTTTATAAAATATATAATTGAAACATAACCTTAAAGGATGCAGGGGGGCATACATATGTTGAAGAACAATAAAACGGTTGAGGACACCCATGCAACGCGTGATATTGTAGAAGCTGCTGTTGGGCAGGTACAGACGAAAGAAATTATGTCTACAAAAACGCCTGGTAGATATGCATTGAAAACAATCATGTCAGGTTTTTTATTAGCAATCGTAACGGTATTTATGTTGGCAATTAAAACACAATTTGCAGCCACTAATGAAGGTTTAGTTAATTTGCTAGGTGCGATTGCATTTAGTTTAGCTTTAGTATTAATTGTGTTGACGAACTCAGAATTACTAACTAGTAATTTCATGTATTTAACGGTCGGCTGGTATTATAGAGCCATTACTATTAATAAGATGTTGTTCATTTTCTTATTCTGTTTTATAGGGAATATTATTGGCGGATTCATATTATTCTTCTTAATGAAAGGGACGCATATTATGACGCCAGAAATGATTGCCAGCTTAAGTAAGACAGTACATATGAAAACGGTAGAATCAACTTGGTTAAATATTTTAGTTAAAGCGATCTTCTGTAATTTCTTTATTAATATTGGTATATACGTGTCTATGTTATTTAAAGAAGGACTGGCAAGAGCATTCTTTATTGCCGTAGGTGTTGTTGTGTTTGTATTCATGGGTTATGAACATGTTGTCTTCAATGCTGGTTTATACGCAGGTATGGTGTTCTATAATTTAGATGCACTATCATGGTTAGGTGTTATTAAAAATATTGTGTTTGCTTTAATTGGTAACTATATCGGTGGTGGTATATTTATTGGTTTAGTATATGCGTATTTAAATGGTTCACGTGATAGTATAAAAGCTAAGTAATCAATAATAGGGTTGTGTTATCACTAAGTTAAATGAGTAAATAGCACAACCTTTTTTATTGAATTAATTCAACCACATTATTGAAAAAAGTTGACTAAATTATGATTAAAACATATCATTTTAATCAACATTAAAGCATTTTATGACCAAATTTTAAAAGCACTAAAGTCTTATATAAAGGGGATGAAGCGATTGGTTGCGAATATATTAGTGGCACACGGCATGAGAAAAGGTGATCAAAATAAAGCATTGGGAGAATTCTTAGATCGTTTATTAAGTGATGAAACGTATGAATATGAATTAGCGTTTATTGAAAGTGAAGAAAAGAGTATTGAAAATACGATTGGTCGTTTAATAAAGCAAGGTGAAACTCAATTTAAAGTTGTACCTCTTTTGATCTTTTCGGCAATGCATTATATCGTCGATGTTCCTGAAATTTTATCAAATATCAAAAAAGATCATCCTGAAATAAGTTACGAAATTAGTGAACCGCTTGGTACGCATGACTATATGGTAGATTTAGTTGAAAAACGTATTCAAGATGTTGAAATTTCTACCTCCTCTAATTATGCGATTGTATTAATCGCACATGGTAGTTTCTCATATACGAAAGCACATGATGAGTTAAAGGAATTTAGTGAAAAAATGAATCAACCTGTACCTATCTTTTGTCGTACGCTATATGGTGACATTACTTTTAGAAATGACTTGGATCAACTTTCGAATGAGTATGATGAACTTATTGTAGTGCCAATGTTTTTATATGATGGGCGACTAGTAAACAAAGTAAAACGACTCATTTCAGAAATGGATATACAGGGTACGCTTCATATTACACCATCTATTAATTTCGATAATATATTGAAGGAAATTATTAGTGAACGTTTAAAGCAATTAACATTTAATTAGGATTTATAAGCTGAGGCACTATGTTGTCTCAGTTTTTTATTGTAATTGGACAAGTTATTAAACGTATTAGGGAATTCCCCGATTTTTAATTAATTTGTGAAAATCATCACATTTGAAGTAGGATCTGTTATAGAATAGCAGTGAAGAAACAAATGTTGAATATCAAACATTTTAAAAAACAAAAAATTGCAAATGGAAAATAAGTAAATTTAAAGTGATAAAAGGGGCATATTTTATGACTAAACAAAAATTAGTGATGATTGGAAACGGTATGGCGGGATTAAGAACGATAGAAGAAATTCTAGAGCGTTCAGATTCACAATTTGACATTACAATTATTGGGAAAGAACCTTATCCAAACTATAACAGAATAATGTTATCAAATATATTACAGAAGAAAATGACTGTAGAAGAAACAATAATGAATCCATATGAATGGTATGAAGAAAATAACATTCAGCTCATCGTCAACGACCCGGTAGAGACGGTTGATCGTTCAGCACAAACAGTAACAACATCAAAAGGTGTTGAAGTGAACTATGATATTTGTATATTTGCAACAGGCTCTAGTGCTTTCGTATTACCGATACCTGGATCAGATTTACCAAGTGTTATAGGTTGGAGAACAATAGAAGATACTGAACGCATGATTGAAATCGCTAAAACGAAAAAGAAAGCTGTCGTTATTGGTGGCGGATTATTAGGACTTGAATGTGCACGTGGTTTAATGGATCAAGGTATGGAAGTAACTGTATTACACTTAGCAGAATGGCTTATGGAAATGCAGTTAGACCGTAAAGCTGGCGGCATGCTTAAAGCGGATTTAGAACGTCAAGGTATGAATATCGAGTTACAAGCGAACTCTAAAGAAATTATTGGTAAAGATGATGTAGAAGCGATTAAATTGGCGGATGGAAGAATAATCGAAACAGATTTAGTGGTCATGGCAGTCGGTATCCGTCCATTTACTCAAGTAGCACGTGATGCAGGTCTAGAAGTAAATAGAGGTATCGTTGTTAATGATTATTTACAAACATCAGACCCTAATATTTATGCTGTTGGCGAATGTTCAGAGCATGACGGCAAAGTATATGGTTTAGTCGCACCGCTCTATGAACAAGGTAAAGTGTTAGCTGACTACCTAACTGGAAAAGAAACAGAAGGGTACAAAGGTTCTACAACTTTCACTTCATTAAAAGTGTCTGGTTGTGATTTATATAGTGCGGGACAAATTGTTGAAAATGAAAATGTCCATGGTATTGAAATTTTCAACAGTGTCGATAATATTTATAAAAAAGTCTATTTGAGTGATGGTCAAGTTGTCGGAGCAGTATTATATGGTGATACAGATGATGGCTCAAGATTCTATAATATGATGAAAAAACATGAATCTTTAGAAGACTATACATTAGTATCATTATTGTACAAAGGTGGAGAAGAAGCGGTAACTTCTATCGCTGATATGCCAGACGATGAAACTATTTGTGGCTGTAACGGTGTAGATAAAGGTACGATTGTTAATGCGATTACGACTAAAGGATTAACATCAGTGGAAGAAGTAACGAAAGCAACTAAAGCGGGTAATTCATGTGGTAAATGTAAAGGACAAATTGGCGAGTTATTACAATGCACATTAGGTGATGACTTTGTAGCAGCGAAACCTACCGGAATTTGTGCTTGTACTGATTTAACACGTGATCAAATTGTTACGCAAATAAGAGCTAAAGGTCTAAAAACATCTAAAGAAGTACGTCACGTACTAGACTTTAAAGATAAAAATGGCTGTCCAAAATGTCGTCCAGCAATAAACTACTATTTAAACATGGTATACCCACATGACCATCAAGATGAAAAAGAATCACGCTTCGCAAACGAACGTTATCATGCAAATATTCAAAATGATGGTACATTCTCTGTTATTCCACAAATGCGTGGAGGCGTAACAGATGCTGACCAATTAATAAGATTAGGTGAAGTTGCAAAAAAATACAATGTTCCATTAGTTAAAGTAACAGGTTCTCAACGTGTAGGTTTATATGGATTGAAGAAAGAAGAATTACCTAAAGTATGGGAAGATTTAGGTATGCGTTCAGCTTCAGCATATGGTAAGAAAACACGTTCAGTTAAAAGTTGTGTAGGTAAAGAATTCTGTCGATTCGGTACTCAATACACTACACGCTTAGGTATTCGTTTAGAAAAAACATTCGAATACATTGACACACCACATAAATTCAAAATGGGTGTGTCTGGTTGCCCACGTAGTTGCGTTGAATCAGGAGTTAAAGATTTCGGTGTTATCTCAGTAGAAAACGGTTATCAAATTTACATCGGTGGTAACGGAGGTACAGATGTTACAGTTGGTAAATTATTAACTACCGTTGAAACTGAAGATGAAGTTATTCAATTATGTGGTGCGTTAATGCAGTATTATCGTGAAACTGGCATATATGCAGAAAGAACTGCACCATGGTTAAATCGTTTAGGCTTTGAAAATGTTAAAGAAGTACTACTGGATCCTGAACGTCAAAAAGAATTATTCGATAGAATTATGGATGCTAAAAAAGCGATTGATGGACATGGCGAACCTTGGGAAGCAATCGTTGAAGATAAAGAAGCTCGAAAAATCTTTGAAGTTGAGAGGGTGTAACATATGAAATCTATGGAAAAAGTAAAAGTAACTACAATAGAAGAATTAACACCATTGATTGGGAAAAAAGTGATTGTTGATGGTAAGGAAATTGGCATTTTTTTAACTGAAAGTGGAGACATTCATGCGATTAATAACATTTGTCCTCACAAACAAGGGCCATTATCAGAAGGAACAGTAAGTGGCGACTACGTTTATTGTCCTCTACATGATCAAAAGGTTGATTTGAGAAGTGGTGAGGTACAAGAACCTGATACTGGATGTGTTGAAACATATCCAGTTGAAGTCATCGATGGAGACGTTTATGTATGTCTGTAGATGAAAAATCAAAGGTTTACTTGATAGGTGCTGGACCTGGTAATCCTAATCTTTTAACGAAAAAAGCAGAACGATGTATTAAGAAAGCTGAAGTTATTCTATATGATCGTTTAGTAAACCCACTCATACTTCAATATGCACCCGCTGATGCGGAATTCATTGATGTAGGTAAAAAGCCTTACGCTAAACACATACAACAAGACGAAATTAATTTAAAAATCGTTGAAGCGGCTAAAAAGTATCAAACAGTCATTCGTCTCAAAGGTGGCGATCCAGCAATATTCGGTCGTGTTACTGAAGAAGTCAATACTTTAAAAGACTATGGAATCGAATATGAAATTGTTCCTGGTGTAACTTCGGCAAGTGCCGCTGTTGCAACAATGGATTTAGGATTAACAATGAGATCAGTAGCACCTAGTGTGACCTTTTCAACAGGTCATTTCAAAGATTCAATCAATCAAGAAACAGATATACGTAATTTGATTAATGGTGGGACATTAGCCATCTATATGGGGATAAAGCGATTGGGCCGTATCATTGAGCAAATCACAGCTTATACTTCAGAAAACTATTCGATAGCAATTGTATTTAATGCTACGTGTTATAACCAAAGCGTCATCATTGGTAAATTAAGCACCATTGAGCATCAATTACAACAACATGAACTTGAAGGTGAACCAGGAATTTGTATTTTAGGTGCTATTGTTGACCATATTGATAAAGATAAAGTGTTGAAACAAGAGCATGAAAGAAATTTAGATGATTTATTATATGTTATAAAAAGTTCGAAAGAAGATGCTTTATTAAAAGCTGAAGAATTATCTGAAACAGGATATCGTTGTTTAGTGCAAGTTGATGAAAGTTACCATCCATCACAACAACAATTATATACACAAATAATCAATAACAATAAAATTAAATATATTAATTTATAAGTCATCCTTGCAGGAGTGGTATAACGAATTCTTAGAACGTTATGTACCACTACCTGCTTTTTTGTTTTTTAGGGATTCCCCCATGCGAATTAGGACATTCCCTAATACCTAATGAATGTGAAAAATTGTACAATCATTATAAATTCAAAAGTAAAACGGCAAATCGGAATAAGTTAATACCTTTAACGGTAGGAGGATTCATATAGATGGGAAAATTTGGATTAAACTTTTTCAAACCAACTGAGACATTTAATGGTAATTGGTCAGTTCTTGAGAGCAAAAGTAGAGAATGGGAAAAAATGTACCGTGAAAGATGGAGTCACGATAAGGTAGTTAGAACAACACATGGTGTTAACTGTACAGGGTCATGTTCATGGAAAGTATTTGTTAAAAACGGCGTAATCACTTGGGAAAATCAACAAATCGATTATCCAAGTTGTGGGCCTGATATGCCAGAATTTGAACCTCGTGGATGTCCGCGTGGTGCGTCATTCTCTTGGTATGAATATAGTCCGCTTCGTGTGAAATATCCATACATTAGAGGGAAATTATTAGATTTATGGAATACAGCGTTAGAAGAAAATAATGGAAATCGTATTGCAGCGTGGGCATCTATTGTTGAAGACGAAGAGAAAGCAAAAGCGTATAAACAAGCACGTGGTAAAGGTGGACATGTTCGAGCTAACTGGAAAGATGTAACAGATATTATTGCTGCACAAATTCTTTATACAATTAAAAAGGATGGTCCAGATAGAATCGCAGGATTTACACCAATTCCTGCCATGTCAATGATAAGTTATGCTGCAGGGGCAAGATTTATCAACTTACTCGGTGGAGAAATGTTAAGTTTTTATGATTGGTATGCTGATTTACCGCCTGCGTCACCACAAATTTGGGGTGAACAAACTGACGTACCTGAATCAAGTGATTGGTACAATGCTTCATATATTATTATGTGGGGTTCAAACGTACCACTTACACGTACACCTGATGCTCACTTTATGACTGAAGTGAGATATAAAGGAACTAAAGTTGTTTCAGTAGCACCTGACTATGCAGAAAATGTTAAATTCGCGGATAACTGGTTAGCGCCTAATCCAGGTACTGATGCAGCGGTAGCACAAGCAATGACACATGTTATTTTACAGGAATACTATCAAGATAATCCTAGTGAAATGTTCATTAACTATTCAAAACAATATTCAGATATGCCTTTCGTGATTATGTTAGACGAAGATGACAATGGCTATAAAGCAGGACGATTCTTACGTGCAAGTGATTTAGGTATGGAAAGTGAAAATAGCGAATGGAAACCAGTCATTCACGATATGAATAGTCTTCAGTTTGTAGTACCTAATGGCACAATGGGTCAACGCTGGGAAGAAGGCAAGAAGTGGAACTTAAAATTAGAAAATGAAGATGGTTCTAAGATTGATCCAGCGATGTCAATGGCAGACGACACTTACGAACTAAAAACAATTCAATTCCCTTACTTTGATAGTCAAGGTGACGGTATTTTTGAAAGACCAATAGCAGCTAGAAAAGTAACATTAGCTGATGGAAAAGAAGTGTATGTAGCGACAGTATATGACTTAATGACAAGTCAATATGGCATTAAACGATTTAATCATGAATTAGAAGCAACTTCATACAATGATGCTGAATCAAAATATACACCTGCATGGCAACAACGAGTAACTGGTATTAAACCAGAATTAGTAACACAAGTAGCTAGAGAATTTGCGCAAAATGCCATCGATACAAAAGGACGCTCAATGATAATCATGGGTGCTGGTATTAACCACTGGTTCAATTCAGATACGATTTATCGAGCGATTTTAAATCTTGTTCTTTTATGTGGCTGTCAAGGTGTTAACGGTGGTGGATGGGCTCACTATGTTGGACAAGAAAAATGTAGACCAATAGAAGGTTGGAATACGGTAGCCTTTGCCAAAGACTGGCAAGGACCACCACGTCTGCAAAATGGTACAAGTTGGTTCTATTTTGCGACTGATCAATGGAAATATGAGGAATCTAATGTTGATAAATTAAAATCTCCATTAGCTAATAATATTAAACATCAACACCCAGCTGACTATAACGTCACAGCTGCTAGATTAGGTTGGTTGCCGTCATACCCTCAATTCAATAAGAATAGTTTGTTATTCGGAGAAGAGGCAAAAGATGCCGGCGATGACTCTAATGAAGCGATATTAAATAGAGCAATCGAATCAGTTAAAAATAGAGAAACTCAATTTGCGATAGAAGATCCTGATTTAAGAAAGAACCACCCGAAAACATTATTCGTATGGCGTTCAAATTTAATTTCAAGTTCTGCCAAAGGACAAGAGTACTTTATGAAACATTTATTAGGTACACGTTCAGGACTAATGGCTGAACCTAACGAAGAAGACAAACCAGAAGAAATTCAATGGCGTGAAGATACAGAAGGTAAATTAGACTTATTAGTGTCACTAGATTTCAGAATGACTGCGACACCATTGTACTCAGATATCGTATTACCAGCTGCAACATGGTATGAAAAACACGATCTGTCATCAACAGATATGCATCCATTCATTCATCCATTTAATCCAGCGATCGATCCGTTATGGGAATCACGTTCAGACTGGGATATTTATAAAACATTAAGTAAAGCTGTTTCAGAAATGGCGAAAGATTACTTGCCAGGAACATTTAAAGATGTTGTAACGACACCACTTGGCCATGATTCTAAACAGGAATTAGGTTCAGAATACGGTATTGTTAAAGATTGGTCTAAAGGAGAAGTTGAAGCCATTCCAGGTAAAACAATGCCAAACTTCGCAGTTGTAGATAGAGATTACACTAAAATTTACGATAAATATGTGACTTTAGGTCCATTACTTGAAAAAGGAAAAGTTGGTGCACATGGCGTAAGCTTCAGCGTGAAAGATGAATATGAAGAACTTAAAAGTATGATAGGTACTTGGAACGATGAGAACCCTGAATCAGTCAGAAATAATCGTCCACGTATCGATACTGCTAGAAAAGTAGCAGATGCAATCTTAAATGTATCATCAGCTACTAACGGCAAATTATCACAAAAATCATACGAAGATTTAGAAAATCAAACAGGTATGGAATTAAAAGACATTTCAAAAGAACGTGCATCTGAAAAGATTTCATTTTTAAACATTACTTCACAACCACGCGAAGTGATACCGACAGCTGTGTTCCCTGGTTCAAACAAAAATGGACGTAGATATTCTCCATTCACAACTAATGTAGAACGACTCGTGCCATTTAGAACATTAACAGGTAGACAAAGTTATTACATCGATCACGAAGTATTCCAACAATTCGGCGAAAGTTTACCAGTATACAAACCAACATTACCACCAATGGTATTTGGTACTAGAGATAAACAAGTTAAAGGTGGACAAGATGCATTAGTATTACGTTATTTAACACCTCATGGTAAATGGAATATACACTCAACATATCAAGATAATGAACGTATGTTGACATTATTTAGAGGTGGTCCAGTCGTTTGGTTATCTAATGAGGATGCTGATGAGCATGGCATCAATGACAACGATTGGTTAGAAGTTTATAACAGAAATGGTGTTGTAACTGCAAGAGCAGTCACATCACACCGTATGCCAAGAGGAACAATGTTTATGTATCATGCACAAGATAAACACATTGAAACACCAGGATCAGAAATTACAGATACTCGTGGCGGTTCACATAATGCACCAACAAGAATTCATTTGAAACCTACCCAACTTGTAGGTGGTTACGCACAAATTAGTTATCACTTTAACTATTATGGACCAATAGGAAATCAACGAGACGTATATGTAGCAGTGAGAAAGATGAAGGAGGTAAATTGGCTTGAAGATTAAAGCGCAAATTGCAATGGTGTTAAATTTAGATAAATGCATAGGTTGCCACACTTGCAGTGTAACATGTAAGAACACTTGGACTAACCGTCCAGGTGCAGAATACATGTGGTTCAACAACGTAGAAACTAAACCAGGTGTAGGATATCCTAAACGATGGGAAGACCAAGAACATTATAAAGGTGGATGGGTCTTAAATAAAAAAGGAAAATTAGAACTTAAATCTGGTAGTCGTTGGACAAAAATGGCGTTAGGTAAAATCTTTTACAACCCAGATATGCCTCTTATTAAAGATTATTATGAACCATGGACATACAATTACGAACATTTAACTACTGCTAAAGAAGGTAAGCATTCTCCTGTTGCTAAAGCGCACTCACTTATCTCAGGTGAGAAACTTAATCTTGAGTGGGGGCCTAACTGGGAAGATGACTTAGCCGGTGCACATATTACTGGTCCAGAAGATCCAAATATTCAAAAAATTGAAGAAGACATTAAATTCCAATTTGATGAAACATTTATGATGTATTTACCTCGTCTATGTGAACATTGTTTAAATCCTAGTTGTGTAGCTTCATGTCCATCTGGTGCAATGTATAAACGTGATGAAGATGGTATTGTTTTAGTTGACCAAGATGCATGTCGTGGTTGGCGCTACTGTATGACTGGTTGCCCTTATAAAAAAGTTTACTTCAACTGGAAAACAAACAAAGCTGAGAAATGTACATTCTGTTTCCCAAGAATTGAAGCTGGATTACCAACTGTTTGTTCTGAAACATGTACAGGTAGAATGAGATATTTAGGTGTATTATTATATGATGCCGATAGAGTTCATGAAGCAGCTTCAGCTGAAAATGAAAAAGATTTATATGAAAAGCAATTAGATATTTTCTTAAATCCATTTGATGAAGAAGTGATTGAACAAGCTGAAAAAGATGGCATTAGCTATGAATGGATTGAAGCAGCTCAAAATTCACCAGTGTATAAACTGGCAATTGAATATAAATTAGCATTTCCTTTACATCCAGAATTTAGAACAATGCCTATGGTTTGGTACTGCCCACCATTAAGTCCTATCATGAGTTATTTTGAAGGTAAAAATGCAGGACACAACCCAGATATGATTTTCCCAGCTATTGAAGAAATGCGTTTACCAATAGAATACTTAGCTAATTTATTTACTGCCGGTGATGTTCAACCTGTTAAGGAATCTTTACAAAAAATGGCTATGATGAGAAGTTACATGCGCTCACAAGTTACAGGTAAAGAGTTTGATACTTCTAAATTAGAAAGACTTGGATTATCAGAAATTCAAACTAAAGATATGTATCGTTTATTAGGGTTAGCAAAATATGAAGATCGCTTTGTTGTACCAACATCTCATAAAGAAACATATTTAGATACGTATCATGCGCAAGGTAGCCAAGGGTATGGTGGCGAATACTTTGGAGACAATTGTGAAGGCTGTGGTGTTCCAGTAGGTTCAGAAAAAACAGGACAAGAAATTTATAATGAGAATTTCTATGGAGGGATTTTCCGTGATTAATTTACAACAATTTCATAATTATCAAGAAAGTTTTGGTTATATCGCTCAGCAGCTTAATTTTCCGGAGAAATTAACGTTTCATCCAAAAACATTTGAAGAAACGATTGAGCCCTCTCATCCTGGTTATGATGATTTAGTAAAATACAGAGAGATTATGCATCAATTCACATTGTCAGAAATTAAAGCAATATATACAGATACCTTTGATTTTAATAAGAAATCACCGCTTTATATGACTTACAACAAATTTGACACTCAAAAAGAAAGAGGCCAAATGTTGGCTAAACTTAAAGTGTTATATGAAATGTTTGGGTTGAAAATGGTAGATAACGAGTTATCAGATTATCTACCATTGATGCTCCAATTCTTACACGTAGCATCATGGCAAAATGATTCACGAGCAGAAGGTAATATTGAACTAGTTATTATGATTATTGAAGACGGTACGTATGAAATGGCAAATCATTTAGCTCAAGATAACAATCCTTATGCTTATGTGATACGTGCTTTAAGAAATACATTAAAAGCTTGTCTAGAAATTCCAAATGAGGTGACATCTCATGCTTAATCAATTTTTATGGATTATATTTCCATATTTGTGTGTAGCCATTTTCATTGTTGGACACATCGCTCGTTATAAATATGATCAATTCTCATGGACTGCTAAATCGAGTGAATTTTTAGAGAAAAAACAATTAAAATGGGGTAGCTTATTATTCCATTTGGGCATCATCCCGGTGTTTTTTGGTCACGTCGTAGGTCTCGCTATACCAGCTAAATGGATTGATGGATTAGGTGTAAGCGAAGAAATGTATCATTTTGGTGCTGTATACATCGGTAGTATCTTTGGTATAATGACGTTTATTGGTATGTTACTATTAACAGCACGACGAATTACTATTAAAAATGTTAGAAAGCTAAGTTCAGCTTCTGATATATTTGTAAATTTCTTATTAATATTAATTATTTTCATGGGTTGTTATTCAACATTAGTTACGAATGCGATGGTAAGTGATTTTGATTATCGTCAAACGATATCTATATGGTTTAGACACTTATTTACATTTTCACCAGATGCGAGTCTGATGACGAGTGTTCCTTTATCTTTTAAAATTCACATCTTACTTGGGTTTACAATTTTAGCTTGTTGGCCATTCACTCGCTTAGTGCATGTTTGGAGTGTACCGCTATCGTATACTAATCGTAGATATATTGTTTATCGTAAACATAAAACACGTTCATGAGTATGAGAGGAGATTCAAATGTGATTACGAATCCAGTATTTGAAAAACAGGATTTCCAACAACAATTGAATAATCTAAGGGTCAGTGAAGGGTATGATTTTGCAGGGGTTGCACTTTATGAGCATCATATGACTTCAGCACCGATTAAATGGCATTATGTCTCAGGTAACTTGAATGATCGCTATAAAATGATTATCTTGCGTAAAGGGCGAGGTCTAGCCGGTATGGTTATGAAGACTGGAAAACGCATGATCATTGCCGACGTAGTAGCAAGTTTATCACCAGAAGATAAGATTAAATATCCAATCTTAATTGCCGAAAATCTAACTGCAATGGTAGCTATCCCATTGTGTTACAAAAATCAGGTGTATGGTGTATTACTCTTAGGTCAGAGAGATGGCAAGCCTCTTCCTGATTATGAAACTTTGGATATTAGTGGCAAGCTTTGGACATTTTCAGAAGAAATGTAGGTGTTTAAAATGTTGGATGTTGATAATCTTGATTTAGAGAACTTACTAAAAAAATATTACGAAAAGACGAATGAAAAAATCGTATTTGTAAATAATGATGGTAAGGTTATCGCGATGAATGACGCAGCACAAGAGATAATTTCAAAGGATAATAATTATAGTGCGATGACCAATGCGATATGTAATCGCTGTGAAGGTTACTCTAACGAATTTGCATTACAAAGTTGCATTAACTGTTATCTTGATACGACAAAGCCTAATGATATGAACTTCCAAGTATTCATGAAGACGGTAGATAATAAAATTCAACCATTTACTGCTTCGTATCAATGTATTGATGATGAGGCACAAATCTACGCTTTTACATTACAAGATATATCTCCACAAATAGAGCGACAAGAAAAGATGTATCAACGTCAGATGTTACGTAAAACTATTGCTGCACAAGAAAATGAAAGAAAACGTATATCTAGAGAATTACATGACAGTGTTGTTCAAGAGATGTTAAATGTAGATGTTGAATTGAGATTATTGAAATATCAACAAGATATGGCTCAACTCATAGAAAAATCTGAACACATCGAAATGTTAATGTCTAATTTAATTAATGATATTCGCAATCTATCAGTAGAATTAAGACCTTCATCACTTGATGATTTAGGATTAGAAGCGGCTTTTAAATCCTATTTCAAACAATTAGAGCATAATTATGGATTAAACGTTGTCTATCAATCTAATATTCAAAATATACGTTTCGATAGTGAAATTGAAACGGTTGTTTATCGCGTTGTTCAAGAAGCGATATTTAATGCATTAAAGTATGCAGGTGTTTATGAAGTGGAAGTGACGATTCAACAAACGGAAGCAGGCCTTATCGCTGAAATTATTGATCGAGGTAAAGGCTTTGATCCTAATTTAAAACCGCAAGGCACGGGATTAGGACTATATGGTATGAATGAAAGGGCAGAACTTGTTAAAGGTACAGTGAATATTGAAACACATATTGGTAAAGGTACAATTATTACATTGGATGTGCCAGTCTAAAATATGTTAGGGGAATATAAAGTGAAAATTGTAATTGCAGACGATCATGCAGTCGTTAGAACAGGATTTTCAATGATATTAAACTTTCAAGAGGATATGGAAGTGGTTGCAACTGCTGCTGATGGGGGAGAAGCTTATCAAAAGGTGATGGAGCATAAGCCAGACGTCTTAATTATGGACTTAAGTATGCCACCTGGTGAATCAGGCTTAATTGCAACTAGTAAAATATCAGAAAGTTTTCCAGAAACTAAAATATTAATACTTACGATGTATGATGATGAAGAATATCTATTCCACGTTCTTCGTAATGGTGCTAAAGGATATATATTAAAGAATGCACCTGATGAACAATTATTACTAGCCGTGCGAACAGTTTATAAAGGCGAAACATATGTAGATATGAAATTAACAACGTCATTAGTGAATGAATTTGTAAATCATAAACATTCTGATGATGTATCTACTAACGATCCATTTAAGATATTGTCTAAGCGTGAACTAGAAATACTACCTTTAATTGCAAAGGGGTATGGTAATAAAGATATTGCTGAAAAGTTATTCGTGTCGGTCAAAACGGTCGAAGCGCATAAAACACATATAATGACTAAACTCGATTTAAAATCTAAACCTGAGTTAGTTGAATATGCATTAAAAAAGAAATTATTAGATTTTTAAATGATGAAAATGATACTGAGACAATTCAGCAATGTCTCAGTTTTTTTGTGCATTTAACAATGAAAATATAGGGGGATTCCCAGGCAGTATAAGGGAATATCCTTATGTTCATTTTTTCACAATTACACTAAAATTTAATTGTAATCAGTAATGTGATTGTATTATAAATTTTTGACCTCTTTTATATAACAATTACTGATATAGAAAATTAAATGATGAAGGTGAAAAAATGTATAAGACAAAAGGTGGCTTTCAACTTACATTACAAACGTTAAGTCTTGTAGTAGGTTTCATGGCATGGAGTATTATTTCTCCGTTAATGCCATATATCTCTCAAGATATTAAAGTTAATCCTGGGCAGTTGTCAATTATACTGGCAATTCCAGTAATATTAGGTTCGATTTTACGTGTACCATTCGGTTATTTAACGAATGTTATTGGTGCGAAATGGGTATTCTTTTGTAGTTTTGTCGTTTTATTATTTCCTATCTTCTTTTTAGGACAAGCACAAACGCCAGGAATGCTAATGTTATCAGGATTCTTTTTAGGTGTTGGAGGTGCGATATTCTCTGTAGGTGTTACATCGATACCTAAATATTTTTCAAAAGATAAAGTAGGGCTTGCGAATGGAATTTATGGTATGGGTAACATTGGTACGGCAGTATCATCATTCTTAGCACCACCAATTGCAGGTATTATAGGTTGGCAAACAACAGTAAGAAGTTACTTAATTATTATTGCTATTTTTGCAATTTTAATGTTTATTTTTGGCGATAAAAATGAACCGAAAGTGAAAGTTCCTTTAGCATCTCAGTTTAAAAAATTATCATCGAATTATAAGCTATATTACTTAAGTCTTTGGTATTTTATTACGTTTGGTGCATTTGTAGCATTTGGATTATTCTTACCTAACTACTTAGTAAATAACTTTGGAATTGATAAAGTCGATGCAGGTATTCGTTCAGGTGTATTCATTGCTTTAGCAACTTTCTTAAGACCAATTGGCGGTATACTTGGAGACAAATTTAATGCTGTGAAAGTACTAATGATCGATTTTATTATTATGATTATAGGTGCTGTTATTTTAGGAATTTCAAGTCATATTGCTTTATTTACTATCGGTTGTTTAACTATCAGTATCTGTGCTGGTTTAGGTAATGGTTTAATATTTAAACTTGTACCATCTTACTTCGCAAAAGAATCTGGTGCAGCTAATGGTATTGTTTCTATGATGGGTGGTTTAGGAGGATTCTTCCCACCTTTAGTAATTACTTATGTAACAGGATTAACAGGTTCAAGTCATTTAGCATTTATTCTTTTAGCAATATTTGGTACCTTAGCATTTATTACTATGGGACACTTATATAAAAAAGAATATGCAAAATAATTTTATACATTAAAAAAGAGCAATACAAAGCTAAAGAAAGTTTTGTATTGCTCTTTAACATTTTATTTTGTATATCTATTTATTCTACTGTAATTGTTGTTGATTGATCTTGTGCACTAACTTCTTTAGGTAAAATAACAACTAGAATCCCGTCTTCGTAGCTTGCTTTAATTTGTGACTTATCAATATCGTTAAATTCAAAATGTCTAACTAATTCACCACTTGCACGTTCACTTAATTGAACGCTACCTGTTTGTTCAGATACATGCTTTTGAACTTTAATTGTTAATGCCGCATGTTCAAATTTAAGTTCAATTTCAGACTTATTGACACCAGGTAGTTCAGCTTCTAATACGTATTGATTAGTTTGATTATAAATATTTGTCGGGAAACTTTTTGATGAAAATTGATTAAAAACTTGTTCACCTAAATCACGAAATACATCTTTTGGATTATTCTTGAAAATGGATTGTTCAAAAAACTCTCTATTATTCATACTAATGTCTCTCCTTTATTTAAGCGTGCATACCAAAATTGTAAAATGATACTTTTCAAGTACATTATAGTAATAGAGAGGATTAACGTAAAGCGAAAGGAATTATAAAAGAATAAGGCGCAGATAAAGTGCGGAATAGTAAATCCATGGCAAAAGTCTCAATATGTATAAAGCCTAGTAATTGTGAAATAAAGTATTTCGCTTTTGCCAGGATTAAATATTAGTGAGTAGTATAATCGAAGTTATTTGAAATAACATGTTTTAAGCTGTTAACAAGATTATCTTTTTCGTCTTGTGAAATATCAAAGTCCTCAAAAACTTGGTCAGAGATAGCTTCCAATGTAGGTTTAATATTAATACCGCTTTCAGTCAGTGTGATTTGAAGGTTTCTTTCATCTTCTTTTTCACGCATACGTTGTACGTAGCCTTTTTTCTCTAATTTCTTTAAGAGAGGTGTTAGTGTTCCAGAATCTAAAAATACGCGACGACCAAGTGATTTAATATTTATCTTTTCTTCATTTTCGATGGCCATGATGACCATAAAGCTTGTATATGTTAAATCATGCTTTTTTAAATAGTAAGTATATTTTTTTATGACTTCTTTAGAAGTAACATATAATAAAAAACATAATTGATTACTTAAATAACTATCTTTAATATACATACAATTCCCCCCTTAACTTATTTAAAGATATTATGAACTAAAAGTAATGTCAATGCTGTTGCCATAGTATTTCATGGACTTTTATAGGGTTTTGAACTATATTTGAAAGTACGTCTACATGTTTAATGTAAGTGTCGATTTATTTTGAATTAGAGATAAATTGTTAGGACATTTTGTTACAGAAATACTGAAATACTTTAAAATTTTCTAACTATCATTCATAATAATTTAGATAGTAACTAGAGATGATGAGACTAGGTTGTGTACAAAGGAGTTCAAAATGAGTAAAAAACAAAAATGGATTAGAGTTTGTATTATTTTGGCGATTTCATTAGTAGTGGCAATTGCTTTCTTTTTTGCTATGAAAACGTATCAAGGTCATAGAAATATTAAAATGGTAGATAGTTATATAGAGCAAAAACATTTAAGTGATGATATTAAATCTGAAAAAACACAATATAGTGCAAAAAAAGGGGTTTATTACAAAGAAGTCGTTTTTAAAGATGAACCTCATATGACATATGTCATTCAACCTATAGGAACACGCAAAGGTATCTTTGCTGAAGGCTTTGATACTGAAACTAAAAAAAGTATTAAAGATGCAAAACATAATTATTTTAACCAAAATTTCAAACCTTAATTTCGCATTAAATGAGGATTAACATTTTACAAGTCATGAAAAATAAGGAGAATAGAATTCGTAATGATTTCTGTTCTCCTTTTTATAGTATTTTTAATTATTTTAGCTTGATTGAATAGTATATATATAGTTAGCTTTAAAAATATTATATCTCATTTCATAATTATCTGATATAATTAAACGATGTCAGATGAAGGGGGTTTCAACATGGCTCTGTTCAAGAGGAAAATTAGTTTACCGATGCAGGTTATCATCGCATTGGTGCTAGGTGTAGTTGTAGGTTTATTATTATTTGGACAAGATAACGTAGCAAATTATATAAAACCGTTCGGTGATGTTTTCTTAAATTTAATTAAAATGATCATCATACCAATTGTATTCTGTGCATTAGCATTATCTATATCTAACTTAGGGGATTCAAAGAAGATAGGTAGCTATGGATGGAAAGCAATTCTTTACTTTGAAATTATAACAACAATCGCCATTGGTTTAGGACTAATCATTGGTAACTTATTCAAACCAGGTGCTGGTTTAGATCCAGATAAATTACCAAAAGGCGATATTTCTAAATATCAATCATCTGCATCCGCAGCAGAACAATCTACATATGGCAATCACTTTATTGATACCATTGTAAATATTGTACCAACAAACATATTTGAAGCATTAACTAAAGGCGAATTATTACCAATCATCTTCTTCGCAGTATTCTTCGGTTTAGGATTGGCTGCAATAGGAGAAAAAGCAGATCCTGTGAAAGGCTTTTTAAATGGAACGCTTGAAGCAGTATTCTGGATGATTAATAAAATTTTAAAATTAGCACCAATAGGTGTATTTGCATTTATTTGTACAACAGTAATGACTTTTGGAGCATCTGCTTTAATTCCATTATTAAAATTAGTATTAGTAGTAGTGTTCGCGATGGTGTTCTTCATTATCGTTGTTCTAGGAATTGTAGCAAGAATCTGTGGTATTAGTATCTTCTCAATCATTAAAATTTTGAAAGATGAGTTATTACTAGCATTCTCTACTTCAAGTTCAGAAGCAGTATTACCAGTAATGATGAATAAAATGGAAAAATTCGGAGCGCCAAGAGATGTCACATCCTTTGTTATTCCAATAGGTTACTCATTCAACCTTGATGGATCAGCGCTATACCAATCAATTGCAGCATTATTTGTTGCACAAATGTATGGCATTCATTTATCTATATCGGAACAAATTATCTTAATGGTGACATTAATGGTTGCCTCTAAAGGTATGGCTGGAGTACCAGGCGTTTCAATCGTAGTATTATTAACAACATTAGGAGCTATGGGCTTACCAGCACAAGGACTTGCGTTAATTATCGGTGTAGACCGTTTATTAGATATGGTTCGTACATGTGTTAACGTAATAGGTAATGCACTATCAGCTGTTGTTATCTCTAAATGGGAAAAGGTTTATGACAAAGAACAAGGTAAAAAATACTTAGAATCAATTTAAAAAAGAAATCTGACATTTTTAGTATCGAGCGCATAGGCTCGATACTTTTTTATTGCTTAAAATTATAAAGATTAGTGTATAAATACTTTATGATATTTAAAAAACTGCCAACGAAGATTTCTCTTCATTGACAGTGATTTATTGTAATTTACATACCTTTCATATCATGCATTTCATGAATTTTCATCATTAAACCATGTGGTACGTCATCGTGATCTACTTTAGATACTCTTGAAAATTTATCTGATCCTTTTTCTTTGACTAAAAAAACGAAGTCGCCTTTCTTAACATTAGCATTGCTAGAAGGCAATTCAACATTTTTTTCAATTTTTTCAGTCTGTTCATTTACCATCTTATCAATTGTATGGTCGTTTTTCATATAGCCATAATACGTTTCTTTTTGACCACCTGTCATCATCATGACAACAAGAACGATGCATACAATTAACATGATAGCAATAAGTGCAATACCGATGCCTAAACCCTTTTTATTCTTCATTTTATAGACTCCTTTAAAAAGTTCTATCTCTTTTATACATAAAATACTATTAAATTGCAATAAAATAATAATCTGTATTAAATTGAATTATAATTTAATGACATAAACTACATCAAAGGTGTTAACCAATTAATCAAAAAAAGAGAGTTCAGAACTTGATTAACTCAGTCCTAAACCCTTTATTATAAACAGTTATTTAAATTCTATACAGTAATCGTTACAGGTGTATCGATGTCATCATCATTCATTAACTTGATGGTTTTAGGTACGACTTTGAGCACACATAGATTTGGATCTTCTTTTGAATTAAAGAATGTTTTATCTTGCGTTTCCCATAGCCAGTCAATTACTTTTTGATCTTCAACAATTTCTATATTTGCTTCAATTTCAACAAAGCTATTATTTGTTGTTTCATTGTAACCTAATAAAATATATGCATGAGGATTATTTTTAATTTCTTCAACTTTAGTGCTCTCATTACTTGTCTTCGTATATAAAGTTAATTCATCATTATAAAATACCATATAACGACTATTTGGTTGATTATTATATGCTGTTGATAAGACGCCGACTTTTGAAGTATCTAAGACTTTTTCAATTGATTGAATCACTTGTTGTTTATCCAAAGTTATCATCTCCTTACACTAATTTTAGCCTAAATAATGTTTTTTAAACTTACATCAAAGGTATACTAAGAAGGTTTAATACAAATATATTTCACTTCATCATGTTTTAGCGTTATTTGAAATGCGGCATAATCATTTTCTTGAATCAATAGTTCAGTCTTTGGATGATTACATCTATCTAATTGTTGAATGATATCTTTTTCAATGTAAACATCACGCTTATATTGTGGAATTAAATGTTGTATTGAGCCATGTTCATTATTTAATGTATTTACAATAAATAGGGTGTTTTCTTTAAAGTCATTTTCAAAGATATAGTGTTGTTGGCTATCAGATAAATAACGGTCATTGATTTTATTGAAAAGTATCACATGATAATTCCCATCTTTATAACACATTAAATAATTATTTGATATTTGAAATGACTCATTACTAAATGTAGAAACAAATCGATATAAATGCATGATAGGTAATAAACTACCATGATTATTAGAGAGTGAGATATACATTGGATCTGTTTCTATTAATTTATAGCACACGCCACCACCGTGTCTCATTAACTGATATAGATGACATACGAGATCTGACAATTGAAGTGATTGTGTACCATTATTAGTGTATTTGAAACATTTTAATGATAGGTTGCTATAAATAAACTGAGTTGAAGGTATATTAGATCCCTCTATAAAACGCAAATAATTTTCAAAGTGCGTCGATGAGTGAGTAAAGCCACGTTGTATATCAATAAGCACATTCTTGGTATCAATATTTTCAATATCAACAAAGTAAAAATCAAAGTTCATACGATGCATAATATCATATGTTTCTTGTAATGAACCCAGTTGTTTTAACAAACCATCAACCATTAAACTAAATTTGATAGCACGGTTTTTATTCTTGAGTTTAAGGTGTGCAAGGTGGATATCATGAATGGACATTGTTTCAGTATCAAATACAAGCATAAATTTCACTAATTTTTTATTCCATTTATAATCTCTATTATTTTGTAAGAATATCATGATTAGTTGGTATATCATTTTAAATTCTTGATTATTTTTAATAGTGACAGCTAATCTAATATTTTTTTCAAATAATTTCTCAAAGCAACGATTTAATAAATTTAAATTTGTGTGACGACCTACCATGTCACTCACATCATTAATTAAAATTGCTGGTCTAGGTAAATAGGATAAATCAATATCAAAATAATCATTAAACACAAATTGAAATAATTCATTTATGTTTTGAAAATCTATAAAAGCCGTTGAAAATTGCGTCTGATCTTTAGGATCGTAATTAGCAATATGAATTTGTGTGGTTTCCGTGGTCAAATGATTCGTAAACTCAAATTGTGAAATTAAATTTAAAAAAGATTGACTAACTGAACTTCTTATTAAAATAGAGGGCAGAGGTTCTAATTGATTTAGCATCGTACGAAATTGCTTAGGGCTCGCTTCCAAATGTTTTTTAAATTGATTAGTAAAATTGGTGTGACTACTAAAACCTGATAATTCGGAAATCGTTGTTATAGAGTGATTCGTTGTCATTAGTAATTGTACAGAGTGATTAACTTTTAGACTGGTATAATAATCTTTAAAATTTACATTTAATATGCGAGCAAACAAATTAGAACAATATGATTCTGAAATAAGTGCATGTTGTGCAATATCTAACAAAGATAGATTAGATGTAATGTTATTGTTAATAAACATGACAATATTAGACAGTAACTGATTATCAATAGACATAGTCGGTACATATAATGTTGTGTTTCTAACTACGGCTTCTTTATATAACGTTCTTATAATTTTAGATACTGTTTCACTATCTTGTTCTTCATTATTTGCAAAGTTAGAAAGACATTGCAAAATTTGAGATTTAATAAAATGATTCGACTGCAATAAATAACGGTCAAAGAAACAATTAAAGAAATCATTATCTTCTATATAGAAGTAAGCTATTGGAATTTTTAACTCAATTAAATCTTTAGCATGATTGATATTAAATAAATCACCTTGATTGACTATAGTAATATGGTTTTGAATATCATTCTTTTCACCATTAATAGTAATCGTTAATTCATTTGTTAAAGAGAAATATATAATAATATAATTTATATTACGCGATGGGGCAGTTGTTAAATGTTCATGTAATAGAATAGAATTACTCATGTATGTTGTTCTCCTAGCTTTTATATTTATTGGCTAAATATTACTGTTCAATTGAATTGTGAATAATAAAAGCTATTATAAAATAAAAGTAAGAAAAAATTAATAACTAAAAATAAAAAAAATTTTGCGATTATTTTGTGAAAGCGATAAAAATTTTCTCAAAGAAGCAACTTAAATGAAAAATTGAAAATATAGTGTGACTGATTTGGAAAATTTTAATAGCGTGGTACAACTTAATTTGATGCATAATAAATATAGATTTCGAAACAGAATTGATTAAACATCATTTTCATTAATTTAATTGATGATTCGAAATCTTACATTCATTAGTTCTGTATCAACATCATGAAAAAGCAACATAAAATATTTCCACAATAAGAAAAGCTATAATTAAATCATTGAGTTCAAATTCTGCCAACATATTAAAGTTAATGATACAAGTATCAACAACATATTAAAATGATTAAATTCTATATCAATGTTTAGACAAGACAACAAGAATTTTCCATCTTACACAAGTAAAGTAAATTATTTTGTGCGTGATATAGAAATTCAACTCATCTTCATCATGAATTAAACAACTAGAGAGTGAGAATTAATAAATTAAATAATAGTCAGACACCACACCTAAGATTTGCCATTCAACTTAGAATAAGAATATGTATGCGTATTATTAACAGTGGTATTAGCAGTAGCAAGCTAATGTATATTACTAAGGAACCTAACTCCCCCAATTACTAAATCACTGATGTATAAGTAACAGTTTTAATATCTACCATCCTTTAATATACTGATTTTATTATAGGGGTAACATCAAGAATAATATTTTACAGAAAAACAGAATTAATTTTAAAAAAGTTGGGACAACGCATACGTTGTCTCAACTTTTTTTAAAATTTAGCGAATAACAGTAGCATTTTTATTATTATAAGTACTTAATTCAAACATAGTAGGTGCTACTTATTTCCGTGCCAATAAAATTTTCATACTTTAAGTATTCTCATTGGAAATTAAGCAGGGTACTTTTTTGAAGGTAATATACTTCATATTTGTCGGCTAAGTATTTTATAAAAATCAGCAATTCTTTACTTTGAACTTTATCTTGTTTGAAATCAGTTTTTAATTGAGCTGATTTGTTTTTTTCAATTTCATTAGCTTTGTGTTTAAAGTATCCCCACATATGATCGTATGCATTGATTATTGAACCATTGGATGGAGTCGTTTGGAATGCTTCATTGATAGCGAGTTGAACTTCATTTAAAGTTGGAGATTGCTTAAGTAATTCACGAATATAATTATAATGCTGTTGACTATGGTACAAGACATTATACTTTTCTTCTCTCCATAACTTTTCAATATAGCCACGTTCTTTCATCAAATACCGCCTCGCTCACTTATTTTATAAGTTTTAATATGTTTTTCCCAGAAACTTAGATTACAAATCTAAAATATGAATAATTGGTGAAGATAAAAAAGGTTATTGCGTTATTTTTTGGAACCGGTTACAATAAAATTAATGAATAGAACCGGTTCCATTCAATAGGAGGGAAATTTAATGAACTATAAAAAGTCGGCTGAAGAAATTCTTGAAGCTATAGGTGGGGAAGATAATTTAGATGCGATGGCCCATTGCGCCACAAGATTGAGACTCGTACTTAATGATGAAAGTAAAGTAGATGAGGACACTTTATCGAAGATGGATGTTGTTAAAGGTACATTTTCAACTGGCGGTCAATATCAAATCATTATTGGTTCAGGTACAGTCAATAAAGTATTTAATGAACTTGAAAAAATAACAGGGAAAGAGGCTTCTACAACAGCGGATGTTAAAGATAAATCTGCTCGAAACATGAATCCATTACAACGATTCGTTAAAATGCTATCAGATATATTTGTTCCTATTATTCCAGCCATTGTTGCTGGTGGGTTATTAATGGGAATTAATAATATTCTAACTGCACCAGATCTCTTTTATGATAATAAGTCTTTAATAGATGTTCATAGTCAGTTTGCTGGATTAGCAGATATGATTAACATCTTTGCAAATGCACCATTTACGTTATTACCAATATTAATTGGATTTAGTGCTGCGAAACGATTTGGAGGTAATCCATTCTTAGGTGCAGCTTTAGGAATGATTTTAGTACATCCATCATTAATGAGCGCATACGATTTTCCTAAGGCTGTAGAAGCGGGTAAAGCAATTCCACATTGGGACTTATTTGGTTTACATATTAATCAAGTGGGTTATCAAGGACAGGTGTTACCAATGTTGGTGGCAGCATATATTTTAGCAACTATTGAAAAGTGGTTACGTAAGGTTATACCAACTGTATTAGATAATTTATTAACACCATTATTATCTATTTTAGTTACGGCATTTCTAACATTTTTATTTGTAGGACCATTAACAAGACAGCTTGGTTATTGGTTATCAGACGGATTAACATGGTTATATGAATTTGGTGGTGCAATTGGTGGGTTTATCTTCGGTTTATTCTATGCGCCAATTGTTATAACAGGTATGCACCATAGCTTTATCACTGTTGAAACAACATTAATCGCTGATCAAGCAAAAACGGGAGGTTCATTTATCTTCCCAATTGCAACAATGTCTAACGTAGCACAAGGTGGTGCAGCATTAGCACCATTTATCATTATTAAAAATAACAAAAAATTAAAAGGTGTTGCATCTGCAGCTGGTGTATCAGCGCTATTAGGTATTACAGAACCAGCAATGTTTGGTGTAAATCTTAAATTAAGATATCCATTTATAGGTGCAATCATTGGATCGGCTATTGGATCAGCTTATATCTCATTCTTTAAAGTTAAAGCCATCGCTTTAGGTACAGCTGGCCTACCAGGCTTTATTTCTATTAATCCAGTACATGCTGGGTGGTTGCATTACTTTATTGGCATGCTCATTGCTTTTATTGTCTCTGTAGCTATTACTTTAGTCTTATCTCGACGCAAAGCTTATCAAGCAGCAGCTGAATAAACAAAAATAAGGGGTGGAACAGAAATAATATTTTCCAAAATTCATTTCGTTTTATCCCCAGCTTGCTTAGCTTGTAGAATTTCTTAATGAAATTCTCTTTGCTGGGGCCCCGAACCCCAACTTGCTTAGCTTGTAGAATTTCTTAATGAAATTCTCTTTGCTGGGGCCCCGAACCCCAACTTGCTTAGCTTGTAGAATTTCTTAATGAAATTCTCTTTGCTGGGGCCCCGAACCCCAACTTGCTTAGCTTGTAGAATTTCTTAATGAAATTCTCTTTGCTGGGGCCCCGAACCCCAACTTGCTTAGCTTGTAGAATTTCTTTAGGAAATTCTCTTTGTTGGGGGTCCCGCCCCTCGGCAAGGTTGACTAAAATAAAAAAGTTTGTTAAAAGTGCATTTTTAAATCAGTCAACAACTGCCAATATATATTTTTAGCCTGAGTCATTGATTATGCCCCAGGCTTTTTTGTATCTATTATAATTATAATTTTTGTTTTCTCCATAAGAAGATACTTACTATAGTCACGAGAATGAGTGAAATTCCTACGATGAAGAGCCATGATGAATAACTTTTCTCATCGAGTGGAAGCGGAACGTTCATACCGAAGAAACTAAACACAAGTGTTGGTAATGTGAGTAATACTGTAAATAATGTAAGTGTCTTCATAATATTATTCATTTCATTAGATAACAATGAGGAATACGAAGTCGTAATACTCTCTAAAATGCCAGTATATAATTCTGTCGTTTCAATCGCTTGGTTATTTTCAATCACTAAATCTTCTAATAAATCTTCATCTTCTTCAAAGCGTTTTATGGCAGGTAAACGGAATAATTTTTTAATAATTGTATCATTCCCTTTTAAAGCAGCTAGAAAGTATACCAAACTTTTTTCAACTTCCATTAATTTGTATAGTTGTTTATTGGTAATATTATTTTTTAGTTCACGTTCAATGCGGATTCGTGATTTATTTAAAAGTCTTAAATTTCTGTTGTAGTGGTTTGAAATAGTTAATAAAATATCTAGCGCAAAGCGACTATGAAAATTTAAATTAACATCATCTTGTCGTGCATAATTCTCTAAGAATTCATTTTCAGCATCACAGATTGTCAAAATAAGTCCTTTTCCGATAACAATTCCTAATGGGATTGTAACGAAAGATAAGACGCGACGGTGCGTAGAACTTACAATAGGTAAGTCGATAATGATAAGGGAATAGCCTGTATCGTCATCATATTCAATACGTGCGCTTTCATCAGCATCTAATGGATCTCGAATAAAATCCTCGGGCAAATTATATGTTTCAATTAATTGTTCAATTTCTTCTCTTTCAGGTTCTACAACATTAATCCATGATGCAGAGTGATCTAGAGTTGTTTCAACGATGTCATTGTTAGTTGAATGTTTATATGCAGTTAGCATGGTTAATGATTCCTTTCATATTCATTTAGTCTCAGTTGGATTGGGTACGTTCATAATGATTTTGAATCATAATACGTAATTGACCGTTATAAATAATATTAAAAATATACTTTGTTAAATCATTTACAGAAATACGACTATCGTCTTGTACCCAATATTTGATGATTGAAATAGTAGCACCTGAAACATAACTATGAAAATACATTTCAGGTATACCATCTATCTCATGGTCAATACTAATATATTTTTGCATATTTTCTTTCATTAAGGAATGAATTTTTTCTTCAAGTCTACTTTTACGTTCTAATTGAAGAATCGTATGGTAAAAGTCCATATTATCGGAGATATGTTGTAATACTTTGGTCAAAATATTATTAATAAAATCATCAGCTGTATTTTCTGGTGTACTAGTGTCGAGTTGATTAAATTGAGTTGATGGCCAAATTTGTGAAATGCATTCATCTTCCATATCAGTTAATAACATGTATTTATTTTCATAATGTAAATAAAATGTACCACGATTAATATCTGCTTGATTTGAAATATCTTGAACAGTGATTTTGTCGAGGTCTTTCTTTTTTAAAAGGTCTGTAAATGCACGTTTAATAGCTGATTTTGTCTTTCTTATTCTCCTGTCTTCCTTCATTAAATATCGACCTCCTAATAGTAAATAGACAAAAATTTACAATCTGTTCAATAATGTAAGGTATTTGAATAATTGATTATTGTTTATTTTTGACTATCTCATTATAATTTACAAGGTATTAAATATTCAACACATTGTTCAATAAATTTTAGGAGGTTAGATTTCATGAATATTTTTAAAAGCAAACTATTATGGCTTGCACCTATTGCAGCGATATTATTATTAGTTATATTCTCTTTGGCTTTTTATCCAGCGTTTAATCCAAAACCAAAAAAATACCAATAGCCGTTGTAAACAATGATAAAGGTGTAGACATTCAAGGTAATAAAGTAAATATCGGGAAAAAATTGAAGATAAATTAATGGATAGTGATTCTGATACTGTTAAGTGGGTTAAAGTTGATAAAGAATCAGATATTAAAAAAGGTCTTAAAGATGAAAAATACTATGGGGTAGCTATTTTTAACAAAGACTTTTCAAAAAATGCAATGAGTAAAACGCAAAAAGTAGTAATGGATAGTAAAAAAGCAGAAATGAAGGAAAAAGTTGAATCTGGTGAAATTCCAGCCTTCTTGATGGTAGTTCTAATGGGAGTAACTGGTTTAGTCGTTAATTTATTCTTAGCAACATATGGTAACTATGCGATAGCAAGTTACGGCATCTCATTTAGACTTGTTCAATTCCCAGAACTAATCATAATGGGACTTTCAGAAGGTGTTGTACCTCTAATTGCATATAATTTCGTATCTAATAAAACAAAAATGAAAGATACCATTAAAGTGGTCATCGTGTCTATTGCTGTTATATTTACAGTTTGCATGACTGTCGTTCTTGTAGCCGGACATTCAATTGTTCAATTATTTAGTACTGATCCTCAAATTGTTATTCTAGCTACATTTATTTTAAAAGTGACTATGACATCATTACTTCTAAATGGCATTGGATTTTTATTTACTGGCATGCTGCAAGCTACTGGACAGGGTCGTGGGGCTATAATAATGGCAATCGCACAAGGAATAGTTATTATTCCAGTTTTATTTGTCTTAAATAGCTTATTTGTCTTAAGTGGTGTCATTTGGTCATTATTAATAGCTGAAACAGTATGTGAATTTTTAGCTATGTTTATTGTGTATTCATTAAGAAATCGATTAACAGTTGATAAAGCAACTTTAATTGAAGCGGAATAACATAGGATAGTGGCTTTAGCCCGAAAAACTACTGGCTAAATGAATTGAAACCGTCAATAGTACTAACAATAAGTTATTTATAATCTATAATTTTATAAATTGGGTAAGCGAGGGGATGAAATGATATCGATTTCAGTCTCGCTTTTATTTTTGGATAAAAAGTGGCAAATTAGAATAATTATTGTTAAATAGTACGCATTATTTTATCATAAGTAAATGAGCAAAATTTTATGGGAGGACGTCAATGGTGAATTTACAGCGAAGTTCTAAAGTAGCTTTGGCATTGATAATGATGTTTTTATTATTGTTAATTCCGATACTTCATAATGTCGCATCTGCGCATGCAACTTTGGAAAAAACTACACCACCACAAAATGGGGTTATATCGAAAGCGCCTGATACGATAGAGTTAACATTTAATGAACCCGTTAACGCTGAATACTCAGGCATCACAATATATAATGATAAAGGTAATAAAGTAGGGGATATAGATCCTACAACAACCGGACATTCTAAGACACTTACATTTCCTACTGATAAAGTTCAACAAGGGACACAGAAATTAGAATGGCATACAGTATCTGCTGACGGTCATGAGATTAGTGATCGTTTTGAGTTCTCAGTAGGTAAGAAGACAGCTAACGGAGTTGATACATCTCCAGCATTTTACGAAACACCTAATTTCTGGTTTGGATTATTCAGATACATAGCTGAAGGTGCAACGATTATTCTTGTAGGTCTATATTGGTTAAATGGTATTGCACGACGTAATAACCTATCTACATTCGATGTATTTCCTAGACATGTTGCAGTGTCTTTAATAATGATGATGGCATACTTGATGTCACTTGTACTTTATTTGATGACATTGTCTTCGGATGTATTAGATGCAATATTATCCCTTGAGCCTAGTGCAATAACACAATTCCCTTACATATTAAGTGCCATTGCTTTAATTGTTTTAAGTGGTTTATTCGTCTTAAGAAACATGGAGAAATCATGGTACTGGATTGTATCTATTGCAATGATTCTAGCTATAAGTATGTCAGGACATGCATGGTCACAAAGCGTACCATTATGGTCTATCATACTAAGAACACTACATTTAATAGGTATTAGTTTATGGTTAGGTGCATTAAGCTATTTATTGATTTCAGTATTTACACGTAAAAAAGATGCCGTAGATTTATTGCGAGAAATATTATTTAAAGTTAATGCTGCTGCGGTAGCAATAATCATTATTTCAGGTGTATTAATGTCTATTGATCAAACGAAGATTTTGTCAATTTGGACAAATATGCAAACTTGGACGGTATTCTTATTATTTAAAGTTTTTGGTACTTTAATAATGATGTTATTGGGATTATTGCAAACAACACGTGCACTCAATAAACGTAATAGAGTAAATAAATCTTCATTAATTATAGAAGTTTTAATTGGTATATTACTTATTTTAGTCGGAGTAATTATGAGCCAAATCAGTATTCCATAGAAGGAGAAAAAAGATGATAAAAAAATTATTAGCTACAAGTTTCATACTCTTTTTTACATTAGGTTTCTTTAAAGTAGCAGATGCGCATGTTACTTTAAACCCAAAAGCAGTTGACCCAGAATCTTATGAAAAAGTAGATGTTAGAGTTCCTGTAGAACAAAAAGATCATACTGAAAAAGTAGAATTAGAAGTTCCAAAAGAAGTTCAAGTTGTTAATATACAACCAGTAGAGGGCTATAAGTATAAATTAGATAAAGATAAAAAAGGTAACATTACTAAAATTATTTGGACTGCTAAAGGTAAAGGTATTGGGCCAGATGAATTTATGGATTTTCCAATTGTTGTAGCCAGCCCTAAAGATGAAGGCAAGTATGCATTTAAAGCAATTCAAACCTATGATAACGATGATAAAGTTAAATGGACTGGAAAAGAAAATAGTGAACACCCAGCGCCTACGTTAGAAGTTAAAAAGAATGCTAATGCAGTAGATGTAAAAGATGAAAAATCAAAAGATACTGCTAGTGAACAAACTTCTTCAAGCGGTTCAATTGCTTTATGGATCGTGTCAATCATCGCAATTATATTATCATTAGTCGCATTATTTAAACATTCAAGAAATAAATAATATTACGAGTGAGGCTAGGACCAAGTCTCTTTGTAAATAGGCATAACTTATTTAACTGAGTTGAATTGTATATTAAGTTTGACTCAGTTAAAGTACCTCACTCTCATAATTCTATTTATTAACAAGTGACTCAATATTACAAATATTGTCACTGTAAAGTTGATGATAATAAATTATAATAATAATGTGAGGGAGGCATTGTTTATGCGACGATTACTATATGCATTTTTGGTCTATATGATCTTGGGACTTTTCAGCGGATTCTATTATAGAGAATTGACAAAAGCACATCATTTTACGGGTGATACACAATTATCTATTGTACATACGCATACACTTATTTTAGGTATGTTTATGTTTTTAATACTGATACCATTAGAAAAAGTATTTAAATTAAGTAGTTACTATTTATTTAACTGGTTCTTCATCGTTTATAACATTAGTGTTATAGCAACCATTGGTATGATGGTAACGAAAGGAACGTTCCAAGTATTAGGAAAAAGTTTTTCTCCAGAAGCATTTGCTGGATTTGCAGGTATTGGTCATACAGGAATGCTAGCAGGATTATTATTGTTATTTTTCTTAATTCGACAAGCAGCACTCAAAGAACCAAGAGATTAATTGATTTGAAGTGAGACTTTTCATTTTTAATAGCACAATCGTGTTATTGATGAAAAGTCTTTTTTTAGCTAATAAAAGTAGAATTGCAATTAAAATATGATTTTCTTCAATAATATATGCACATATAGTATAATTAAGGCAAAACAATGATAATAATTATCATTCGAAACGGGACATAATCTTGGGAGGATTTACAATGCAAGATGTAACTATTATTGGTGGTGGACCTGCTGGATTATTTGCGAGTTTCTATGCTGGTTTACGAGGAATGTCTGTGCGAATCATTGACGTACAAGATAAATTAGGTGGAAAGATGCAAATCTATCCAGAAAAGATTATTTGGGATATTGGTGGTGTAGCGCCTAAACCTTGCAATGAAATCATTAAAGATATGATTAACCAAGGCTTACATTTTAACCCTAAAGTTAATTTGAACGAACGTGTAACAGATATACGCAAAATAGAAGAAAGACACTTTGAAGTAGAAACAGATAGCGGAAAAATTTATGACTCAAAAGCTGTAATATTTGCTGTCGGCGGAGGGATTATTAATCCTAAGCCTCTTCAAATTAAAGATGCAGAGCGTTATCGTTTAACAAATTTACATTATGTTGTGCAATCTTTCTCAAAATTTAAGGGAAAAGATATTCTAATTTCTGGTGGGGGTAACACTGCTTTAGATTGGGCAAGAGATTTAGCTAATATTGCAAATTCGATTACACTTGTTTATAGAAAATCAGACATTAAAGGCTATGAAGCAATGATAAGTGTACTTAAAGCGTTAAATGTGAACCTGTTGCCTAAAACACAAATTAAAGAGTTAATAGGTGACAATAAATGTAAATGTATTAAAGAAGTAAAACTTGAAAATATTGAGACTGGAGAAGTTACGACACAAGCGTTTGATGATGTTATTGTTAGTCATGGTTTTGATCATGAGAATCCACTACTTAAAGACTGTACATCTAAACTTGATTTATACGATGAATATCGTGTTAAAGGCTTTGGCAACACGTCAACAAATATTCCTGGCATCTTTGCTTGTGGGGATATCGTACATCATGATGCTAAAGTACACCTCATTGCTAGCGCGTTTAGTGATGCTGGAAATGCAGCAAACTTAGCTAAAACTTACATTGACCCTGATGCATACAAAGAAGGATATGTTTCAAGTCACAATGATGTATTCAAAGAATCAAATAAAAAAGTTATTAATCAATATTTATGAGATTATATTAAGGGGATAGAAAATAATGATTAGATATTCTAATGAGCCACCAGAGGCTCAAGCGTATTGTGACTTAAGAGTTAAAGCAGGAATGAGCCCTAAATCAGAAACTGCAGCTCGAAACGGTTTACCAAATGGCTGTTTCAATATTACGATTTATGAAAATCAACAATTGATTGGAATGGGCAGAGTTATAGGTGATGGTGGAACGACATTTCAAATTGTAGATATAGCCGTTGATCCAGATTATCAAGGACAAGGCTATGGTAGGCTTATTTTGAAAAAAATAATGGCATATATTAATTCCGTAGCTGAAAAGGGAACTTATGTTAGTTTGATAGCAGACTATCCAGCTGACAAACTATACGAAAAATTTGGATTCAAGACTACTGAGCCAAAATCAGGTGGCATGTATATCGTGTTTTAATTAAAAAAACCACTAGGACAAATCGAAATCATAGAAAAACATGTTTTTATATTGTTTCATTCTATGATATTGAGACTGGATTGTCCTAGTGTTTTTTTCGATTTAACTATGCATCAAAATCAATAATAATACGACCGAAATTATCGTGGTTTAAAACAGTTGAGATCGCATCTGGTAATTCTGAAAATGAAATGACTTTTTTAATATCATGAAGTTTGTCAGATTTTAAGTCAGTTGCTAAACGTCTCCAAACACGTTCACGTAATTTCATTGGTGTGAATACAGAATCTATACCAACTAGACTTACGCCTCTTAAAATAAATGGATAGACAGTTGTATCAAAAGAAACACCACCTGTTAAGCCAATTAGTGCGACACCACCATTATTATCTATACGATTAGTGACAAAAGGTGTTCCATTTCCTCCAATAGGGTCAATGGCAGCTTGCCAAGTTCTTGAACCTAATGGCTTTTCATCATTATCTGTAATACGATCAATAATTTCATTCGCCCCTAAAGCTTCTAGTTTGTCACCCGCATGTTTGTTTCCTGTACTAGCAACTACTTTATATCCTAAATTAGAAAGCATAAGCACTGCCAATGCGCCTACACCACCAGATGCGCCACGTACAAGTACTTTGCCGCCCTCCAGTGTCATGAAACCAGCTTTTTCCAATTTTTCAATAGCTAAACCGGCAGTATAGCCTGCTGTACCATAAATCATAGCTTCTTCTAAAGTCATATTATCAGGCAATTTAACTACCCAATCGGAATTTACACGTGCGTATTCACTAAATCCTCCATAATGACTTACACCCATATCATAGCTTGTTACAATGACTTCTTCACCTTCATTAATTGTTGGATCTTCTGATTCAACAACGGTACCAGCTAAATCTATACCAGGAACCATAGGATAAGATTTAAGGATTTGATTATTATCCGTTGTAGCTAATGCGTCTTTATAATTAATACCTGAATAATGAACTTTGATTAAGACTTCACCTTCAGGTAAATCATCAGTTGTTAACTGAGTAAAGTCACTATTAACGCTTCCATCGTTGTTTTTATCCACTAAAAAAGCTTTAAATTGATTACTCATATTATGTGACTCCTTTATATATTGTATTAGTGCTTATTTTATACCCTTAATAAACCAATTGTATGCTTTAAAGCCTTATAAATATAAGGTAAATTAAAAGTCTCTTGGCTTCAAAAAATAAAAAAATTTTTATTTAAAAAATGTATTTGAATTGTTATTGACACTTTATTGGGCTAAACCTATAATAAATTTGATAATGATTATCAATTGAAAAAATAAAAGTGTTTATATGAATATAAAAGACGACATAACAACGATATTAAGTTGGTGTTAAATATGATGTATACATAATTACACGATTCATCTTCAAATGATAATCTTCTAAACTATATTGAGGTGAATACATAATGAAAAAATTACCAACTATTTTATTAGCATCTTCTTTATTTTTAGCGGCTTGTGGCAACAATAGTCATAGTGACGATAATAGTAATAAAGATAAGCAATCGCAGAGTAGTAAAGGGGATAACAAAGTAGCTTTACAAAAAGCAACTAAAGAATATGAGAAGTATACAGATGGTCAACTTGATAAATTTTTGGATGGAACTGAAAAATTTGTTGCAGCTATAAAAGCAGATGATATGGATAAAGCGAAAGAATTATATCCTAAAGTACGTATGTATTATGAAAGATCAGAACCTGTTGCGGAAGCTTTTGGTGATTTAGATCCTAAGATTGATGCTCGTTTAGCAGATATGAAAGAAGAGAAAAAAGAAGATCAATGGACAGGTTATCATAAGATTGAGAAATCACTTTATCAAGATAATAAAATAGATGAAACAACTAAAAAAGATGCTGATCAATTATTAAAAGATGCTAAAGAATTAGATGCGAAAGCAGATACTTTAGATATTACTCCTAAATTAATGTTACAAGGATCAGTTGATTTATTAAATGAAGTTTCAACTTCAAAAATTACAGGTGAAGAAGAGATTTACTCACATACAGACTTATACGATTTTAAAGCTAATATCGAAGGTGCACAAAAAATCTACGAATTGTTTAAACCTGAGTTAAATAAAAAAGATAAAAAATTAAGTGCTGATATTCAAAAGAACTTTGATAAAGTTAACCAACTATTAGACAAGTATAAAGACGGTGACGGCTTCAAAGATTATAGTGCAGTTACTAAAGAAGATAGAAAAGCTCTATCAGATGCTGTAAATTCACTTGGTGAACCACTAAGTAAAATGGCTGTGGTTACAGAATGAGTAAAGTAGATCATAATCAAAGTGACCAAGTATCTCGTCGCTCTTTTCTAAAAATGTTAGGAATAGGTGGCGCTGGTGTGGTTATCGGTGCTAGTGGCGCAGGCAGTATTTTTTCATTTAAATCGATGTTCGATACACCTGAGAATGAAGATAAAGATGCATTTGAATTTTATGGACGTGTACAAGCAGGTATTACAACACCGACACAAAAAAATTGTAACTTCGTTGCATTAGAGTTAAAGACTAAAGATAAACAAGCGATTAAAGACATGTTTAAGAAGTGGACGCAAATGTCAGTCAATATGACTGATGGTGCACCTGCTGAAAAAGATAGTCAAAATGTATTATTACCCCCTGTTGATACTGGAGAATCAATTGGATTAGGTGCTAGTAAATTAACATTGACATACGGTATTAGTAAATCATTTTTGAAAAAGATTGGTATGTCATCAAAAATCCCATCTGGATTTAAAGATTTACCACATTTTCCTAATGACCAATTAGATGATGAATACAGTGATGGAGATATCATGATTCAAGCGTGTTCAAATGATCCACAAGTAACATTCCATGCGATTCACAACTTAATTCGATCATTTAGAGATGTTGTTAAAATGAAATGGTCACAAAATGGTTTTGTCTCTGGCAAACTAGAAGAAACGCCTAGAAATTTAATGGCATTTAAAGATGGTACAGTTAATCCTCGCAAAAATAACGAGCTTAAAAAGTATGTCTTCATTGACGACGGTTGGGCTAAAAATGGAACGTATTGCATTATTCGACGCATTCAAATTCATATAGAAACATGGGACCGTACATCATTAGAAGAGCAAGAAGCTACTTTCGGACGTAAACGAGCATCCGGAGCACCATTAACCGGTAAAAAAGAATTCGACAATATAGATTTAGACGCTAAAGATAGTAGTGGTCAATATGTTATCGATCCAAATGCGCATGCGCGTCTAGCACATGAAGTGAAAACATCAATCAAACGACGTGCATATAATTATAATGATGGAACAAATGCCAAAACGGGGGCGTTGGAAACAGGATTAATGTTTATTTGTTTCCAAAAATCAACTCAACAATTTATCGATATTCAAAACAATTTAGGACACAGTGATAAGTTAAATGAATATATTACGCATCGAGGTTCTGCATCCTTCCTTGTGTTACCAGGTGTAAAAAAGGGAGGCTATATCGGTGAAACCTTATTTAACTAAATTAGTCGTTGCGCTAGTCCTTATTCTCACGGTTATTAGAATTGTCTCAGCACATCAAGTAAATGCTGCAGATGATAGCAAAATAAGTGATGTGTATGTAGCGATAACTGATGCAAAATCAACTATAGAAGATAAAGATAAAAGTAATAAAGAAAAACAAAGTGCACTTGCTGATATTAAAGAAAAAGTAAAATCTTTAAACATTAAAGATAACAAAGAAGGTAAAGACGTAAAGTCAAAACTTGAAGCGGTAGATAAAGCCTCTTCAATGAATGCTAAAGCTGATAAATTATCACAATTAACTAAATCATTAATCGCTTATGAAGATGCAGTTTCTACCAAAGATATCAGTGGTGAAATTAAAACATTGAAGCAACAAGTTGCTGCAAAAGATGATCCTATTAAAAAAGCAATCAAAAGTAAAAATGAGTCAGAGCTACAATCTATTAACAATAGTTTAAATCAAATTTGGACGACTCATGAAACAGCCATAAGAAATTATGATGAAGGTAAATATGGACAAATTGAAGTGAACTTAATGCAACTACGTGTTGCTATCCAAAAAGAACCTTTAGATACTAAGAAAGTTGACAATGCCTGGACAACCTTCAAATCAAGTATTGATACGGTCGATCAAAAACAATCCAGCTCGGATAATGATAAATATAAAGTAACGCAACTAAATGATGAGTTAAATAAAGCGATTAAAGGGATAGAAGATAATAATTTAGATCAAACTGATGCGGCATTATCTAAATTTGTTCAAATTTGGCCATATGTTGAAGGGAAAATTCAAACAAAAAACGGTTCATTATATACTACAATTGAAGATAAAATACCGTATTATCAAAGTATTCTAGACCAGAGTAACAAAGATCGCGTTAAAGACGGATTAAAAGACATTAACAATGATATCAAAGACACTGTTGGTCAAGACGGTTATACATTTGTAGATGTTATGATTATCTTTTTACGTGAAGGTTTAGAGGTATTGTTGGTCATTATGACATTAACTACAATGACACGTAATGTTAAAGATAATAAAGGTACAGCTAGTGTTATCGGTGGTTCAATATTAGGCTTAATACTAAGTATTACGTTAGCAGTTGTATTCATACAAACGCTAGGCAATAATGGATTACTACGAGAGGGAATGGAAGCAACACTAGGAATAATTGCAGTGGTTCTAATGTATATCGTTGGTATTTGGATGCATAGACGATCAAGTGCAAAACGTTGGAATGATATGATTCAAAATATGTATCAAAACGCTATTAGTAACGGTAATCTAGTATTGTTAGGTACAATTGGATTGATTTCTGTTTTACGTGAAGGTGTAGAAGTGATTATTTTCTACATGGGTATGATAGGCAGTATTACAACAATGGACTTCGTCATTGGTATTGCTTTAGCGATTGTAATTTTAATTATCTTCGCATTATTATTTAGATTTATAGTGAAACTTATTCCAATTTATTACATCTTTAGAGTACTTTCAATTTTAATTTTTATTATGGCATTCAAAATGCTTGGTGTAAGTGTTCAAAAACTACAATTGTTAGGCACACTTCCACAACATGGTATTGAAGGTTTACCTACAATTGGTTTTATAGGATTTTATCCTAATATTGAGTCAATAGTAGCTCAATTAATATATATAGTGTTCATTGTGTTCTTCATTTTAAAAAATCGCCAAAACAAACAAAAGAATACTAATCCAAACTAATTATCATGAATAGTAAAATAAAACCTCGAGACTTGTGAGGATAAAAAGTACTCGAGGTTTATTAGTTATTATGATCGTTGTGAAATTCTTGCGATAAACATACTGAATTCAAATAAAATAATCAAAGGCAATGTTAATAATAAATTCAAAGTAATATCTGGTGGGGCAATAATACTCGCCACTACAAAACAACCAAAATAAATATACTTACGATAGTGTTTTAGTTCATTAACATTGATTAAGTCAAATTTAGCTAGACCCATAAATAATGTTGGGAGTTGAAAAAGAACACCAAAAATTAGCAACCATCGTATTAACTCATGCAAATAGGCTTTAAAACCAATAACAGGCTCAATACTTAAAACTTCAGATAATGTTAAAGAGAAATTTATAATTAATGGAAATCCTATAAAAAACGCAAATGCTACTCCAATTATAAATAACAGTGCACACCATAAGCTATATTTAATAATAAATCCCCGTTCATTAACATGGAGGCCAGGTGCAATAAAAGCCCATAATTGGTAAAACATAATAGGTATAATTAAACACAACGCTACAAAGAAGATAATCATAATGTAAATCTGAATCATTTCAGTAAATGAAAATGCATGTAGTGTTACATGTGCACGTTTAATATAGTGTATAAATGGTTTCATCCACCAATGTGATGATACATATACGATTATCGTTGCAACAATAAAAGCGATGAACACTTTGACGAGACGCGATCGTAGTTCATCAAAGTGTCCTAGAAGTGTATTACTATTTAATGTGTTCTCGTTGTTGTTTTGACTCTTTACTGGGAGTATCATGACTTTCATCTGTATCTATATTTTCTGCTGCAGATTTAAATTCTTTCAAAGTACTACCAATTGCTCGACCAAATTGTGGTAATTTTTTAGGTCCAAAAATAATTAATGCAATTATGCTAATAACGACTAAACTTGTCGGTCCTGTAATTCCTAATACAAACATATTGATAACCTCACTCATTATTGTTAATAATATCATCTATACTTTATACTTATTGATAAATATTATCAATAGAAATTTGCTCTGTTCATAAATAAAACGAATTTAATGCATAGAGGCATGTAAATAGGGAATAAGTTACAAAATAAAAAATGGATAATGAGCGGTATTTTAGGAGGTAGGAATGATGAGTGAATATATAACAATGATTGAAAATATGGATGTGAGTGATTTACGACAAATTTCTGAGACAACGTTTTATGACACGTTTGAAGGAGAATATTCAGATGATGATTTTAATCAATTTTTCAAAGAAACCTATAATGAAAAAGTGTTGTTAAATGAATTAAATAATCCTAATTCATTTCATTATTTTTACAAGGTGAATGATCAAATTGCAGGGTATTTAAAACTTAATGTCGGTAATGCTCAAACTGAGCCTAAAGGTGAAGATTATTTGGAGATTCAAAGAATTTATTTCTACAAGACTTATCAAGGTGGAGGAAGAGGACAAAAGTTTATTCAATTGGCTCTTGATAAAGCGAAAGAACTAAATAAAAATAAAGTTTGGTTAGGTGTATGGGAACATAATCAACAAGCATTATCATTCTATAGGAAACACGGCTTTGAAGTCACTGGACAGCATGAATTTATAACAGGTGAAGTAGTCGATATAGATTTAATAATGGAAAGAGAAGTTTAGCTATAGAACGAATAAAGCTTGGTCTAATAAAATAGGGGAGTTGGGGTTCGGGGCCCCATCCCTTGGTAAGGTTGACTAGAATTAAAAAAGCTTGTTACAAGTGCGCTTTTAATTTAGTCAACTACTGCCAATATATATGTAGCCTGAGGCATTGAATTATGTCCCAGGCTATATATTGTTCATTTATTATTGATAATATCTCGCATAAGTTGAGTTAGTCTTTTTAGTGAGGTGTTATTACGGTTCACGAGTTGATGATTTGAAATATCAGTTAATGTATGATGGATTAAGTTATTGTGTAATAAATCTTCATCTGTATACCAAACTTTAGATAAACTTTCCATAACATCATCATAAACACCACGCTCTTGCTGATATGATGAATGATTTGGTGTATAGAGACATATTTTTTTGCCAATAGTTAAAGCATCAAAGATAATTGAAGAATAATCAGTAATTACGACATCAGATATTAATAATAAATCTTGGGTTTCAATATGATTTGGTGCTTCAATTGCACCTTCTGGAAGTGTCATGTCATCCTCTATGTGACCTTTAAAAATGACGTGATATTCTTCTAATAATTCTGGTGAAATCGACATCAATTCAGTTGAATCTTTTGTCGCATGCCATGTTGGTGCATACAATAAAATTGGCTTTGTTCGATCAACATTTAATGCATCTTTAATTTTCTTCTGATGATTTTTATCATTCTGATAATGTAGTAAATAGCTAATTCTTGGATAACCATAAGGTATCATTTGAGTATGTTGAGTAGGGAAGGCTGTTTCAAATAATCCCTCAGCTGATTCAGAATCTGTTAAAAGATAATCTTGTTTGAGCCATTTATTATACTTTCGTGCTTTGTAATTATAAATATTTTTATTTTGATCTGGTTCTTTACTATCTAAGAATAATTTTTTAATTGGGGTTCCATGCCACAATTGAATAACAGTACCATTTGGTTTGAATTCATCAGGAATATAACTTTCAATGACTACAATTTTTGCTGTTTCAATAAGTTCTTTATTATTCTCAGCATCAGTAGGTAAAAAGTATGGTCCACGTCTATCGTTAGTAATGAAATAAGCTTCCGTGGTAGGATTTCTCTTCACAAAATAATTAAATAAATACTTAGAATTGCCTCTATAACCATAATCAAAACCTAAAAAAACAACATGGTTTTTTACTTTTGAAGAATCTTTATCATATACATAGCTTAGATTACGATGTTTTTTTAATGCATGATTTTGCATTTTGTTATATAGCCATTTTGGTAATTTAAACTTAGTTGTAACAAGCCAACTATCCACAAATCGCATTTCTTCTTCTTTACCAGGATATTTGAATTTACTGTAAGGTATAGAGTGACCATGAATGTATGCCAATTTGTTCAAATCAAAATGATTTATTTTTTTAATATCAAAAGTATCTAATGATGCCCAGAAAGCATGGCTAGTTCGACATTCATTGATGAAATTAAAAACGACGTGATTGTCTATATCAATTTCGTCTTTTAAAACAGAAATGACGGCTAAATCCATAATAGATTTAATGTTATACTTAGATAAATGTAATAAAGCACGTTCAATATTGAAAATAATATTAGGATAGTGGTTAATATTTTTCATCCATGATAAAAATGTTAATGTATCTTCACCAAAATAACGACAGTCATTTAAATATAAACCATTTAAAGTATAATCTACTGCTATTGAATTATGTGTTAAGTCTATAGCTTCCAACATATCATGATTGATTTTAATATCATTTGAATAAGGAATGAAATGTGAAAAACCAGCTGATTTGGCTTTGTTTAATTGTAATGCAAGATGGCGCATGTTAGAAATATTTATTTGTTTAATCATCATACATTGTCCTTTAACTCTTAAATTTCTTAAATATATTTTACCATGTGACTAAAAAAAATTCATATTTACAAAAATTACATCATTATATAATTGAAATGTTTGGAAATTTTCGTTGAAAAATAGTGGGATTTTATTTTGTTGAAAATTTAACAAAAATTTTATAAAAAGTACTATATAGTATTGTCATTTAAGTAGAAAGATGGTATATTTTTATTGTGAAAAAGTTCACAAGATATAAATTTGTGAAATCTAGCATTATTAACTTGTCGACAAACTAATAAACAATATAACAATTAGAAGTATAGTCAAACTTCAATTGTCAATATCGCTAGAGTGATCATTAATACAAACTAAAGGAAAGAAGAGTCAGAATTATGTTAGTTCAAACATTTAATCCATTTGATAATTTGGTATTATCTAGTTTAATAGCCGCAGTACCTATTATTCTATTCTTATTATGCTTAACCGTTTTTAAAATGAAAGGTATCTATGCAGCTATCACAACGTTAGTTGTTACATTACTTATTGCTATCCCGTTCTTCAAATTACCACTTGGCATTGCAACAGGTGGTGTTGTAGAAGGATTCTATCAAGGTATTATTCCGATTGGTTATATTGTCATGATGGCAGTATTACTTTATAAAATCACTCAAGAATCTGGTCAATTTAATACGATTCAAGACAGTATTACAAGTATTTCACAAGACCAACGTATACAATTATTACTCATTGGTTTCTCATTTAATGCATTTTTAGAAGGTGCAGCTGGTTTTGGTGTACCGATTGCAATTTGTGCGTTATTACTTGCTCAATTAGGTTTTAGACCTTTACAAGCTGCAATGTTATGTTTAGTAGCAAATGCTGCTTCAGGTGCTTTTGGTGCTATAGGAATTCCAGTAGGTGTTGTAGATACACTACACTTACCAGGTGCCGTTCACGCAATGGGTGTATCTCAAACATCTACATTAACATTAGCAATTATTAACTTCTTTATACCATTTTTACTTATCTTTATCATTGATGGTTTAAAAGGTGTAAAAGAAACATTACCTGCTATCTTAGTTGTATCTGTTACGTATACAGTATTACAAGGTTTACTAACAGTATTTAACGGACCTGAATTAGCTGATATTATCCCACCATTAGTAACTATGGGAGCTTTAGCTTTATTCTCTAGAAAATTCCAACCAAAACATATTTTCAGAGTACAAAAAGATGTGGAACCTGAACCGGTGAAACATCACAATGCAAAAGAAATTATCTATGCATGGAGTCCATTTGTTATATTAACAGTTGTAGTTATGATTTGGAGCGCACCATTCTTTAAGAACTTATTCTTACCAAATGGTAAATTATCTTCATTAGTGCTTAACTTTAATTTACCAGGTACTTTCAGTGAAGTCGCTCATAAACCAATTATGTTAAGTTTCAATTTTATTGGTCAAACTGGTACTGCGATTTTAATTACAATTATTATTACAATATTAATGGCTAAGAAAGTAAGTTTCGGAGATGCAGGACGTTTATTCGGTGTAACTTTTAAAGAACTATGGTTACCAGTTTTAACAATTTGTTTCATCTTAGCAATCTCAAAAATCACTACATATGGTGGTTTAAGTGCAGCAATGGGTCAAGGTATTGCTAAAGCTGGAAACGTGTTCCCAGTGTTATCACCAATCTTAGGTTGGATAGGCGTATTTATGACAGGATCAGTTGTTAATAACAACTCATTATTCGCACCAATTCAAGCTTCAGTTGCACAACAAATTGGAACAAGTGGTTCATTACTAGTAGCTTCAAATACAGTGGGTGGTGTAGCAGCGAAATTAATTTCACCTCAATCAATAGCAATTGCGACTGCTGCTGTTAAAGAAGTAGGTAAAGAATCAGAATTACTTAAAATGACATTACGTTACAGTGTTGGATTACTAATCTTCATCTGTATTTGGACATTTATCTTATCTCTAATTCTGTAATTAATATACAATATTATTCTAAGACATAATTATTTCAAAAATTGCCCGTAAATGAATTGTAAAAATTCGTTTACGGGCTTTTTCAATATTCATAGCAGTCCCCATAAATAAACATAATTATAAGTAGAATTAAACGTTATTAATTGCGGTCATAAATTTTTCATAAACCGTGTTAGGCGTATATTGTTTCAAAGTAACATGTCCTTCATTGATCATCTGACTAGCTTCATCGACGTGATTCATAGCGATGTCTATATATTTTGCTAATGAACCTGCATCACCATAATTGGCTAAATAGCCATTGGAATTATGATTAATAATGCTAGCAGGTCCAAGTATATTTTTAAAGCTGATAACAATATTATCTTGAGCCATAGCTTCTAATAAAACCATACCAAAGCCTTCATTTCTCGACGGAACCACAGTAATTTTACTGTTAGATAATTTGGTATTAAGTTGTTGAGTTGCAGGATAGATAGTAATTAAATCATTTAATTGATGCTGATCAATCAATTGTTGCAAATGTCCACGCTCTTGACCATCACCGTATATTTCTACTTTAAAATTCAATCGCTTAAGGTCATTTTGAATACGGCGAACACTTTCTATTAAAATATCAAACCCTTTTTCAAATTCTAATCTACCCGCACTAATAATGATATTTTCTTTCTTAGTAGCATATTTTACTGGATTGATGATATTTGGAATTGTATAAACAGGTGTGTCGATTTGTTGCTCGTAATTCAATTGATCTTGTTGAGTTAGCGTTGTGACTAAATCTATGTTGCGATAGGCAGTGAGTATATCTTGTTGATAATTTTCCGGATGAGCATGTAGGTTCATATGTTCCATTCCCACAGTTATGACATCGTTTGAATGATACTTTGAAATTAAAATATTAAAGCTCGCTCTAGTACCTACGAGTACATCTGTATCTACTTTTTTAATTGCTTTAATCATTTTATGTTCTACATATTTGGAAAATTGATTTAACCCGGGTTCAAACTGATTTATTTCTTTTGGTTTCAATAGTGAAGTATATTTATTTAAACGATTCATCATTATTGCTTTAGTGTTCTGAGGTTTTAAACGGTAGTCTACTAATGTCTTTATTTTTATTTTGTCATTTATTTCAAAGTAAGGCTCGTCTTGAGATCGAAACACAGAAATAATTTCTATGTGATGTCCTTTGTCGGCAAGTGTATTAGCTAATTCAGAAACTGCTTTAACTGTTCCACCTAATGCATAAATATTATGCATGAAAAATGTGAATGATTTCATAGTTACACCTCAAATAATTCATAATAGAAAATTATAGCATTTCTGAGATGTGTCTAATAGTAATAGCCAATGCTAACTAAGATATTAGGTGTCTATCCTTTATTCTAGATAAAAGATGAAAACTTTATGTTAACACTTTTTTCATAGAACGATTATGTATATAATTAAACTAGTTATTAAAAAAGTCGATTTACGTTCTACGTAAAGTTAATATTAAAAATTTTAATAAATAAAGAAAGCGTTTTAATTTATTAAGCCAAGATCAATTTCCTATCGACTAAAGATGTGAAAAAAAAGGGGGACTGTATTGTTATGAGTTCAGAACATAGCAAAACAGATGTCATCTTAATAGGTGGCGGTATAATGAGCGCAACACTCGGTACGTTATTAAAAGAATTATCTCCAGACAAAGAAATTAAAATATTTGAAAAATTAGAACAATCTGGTGAAGAAAGTTCAAATGTTTGGAATAATGCTGGCACAGGTCATTCTGCACTTTGTGAATTGAATTATACTAAAGAAGGAAAAGAAGGCTCTGTTGATATTACAAAAGCAATTAAAATCAATGAACAATTCCAAGTATCTAAGCAATTTTGGGCACATTTAGTAAGAACTGGACAATTAGAAAATCCATCTAACTTCATTCAATCAGTGCCACATATGAGTTTCGTAAAAGGTATCTTCAATGTAAAATTCCTTAAAAACAGAGTAGCAGCATTAAAAGAAAATATACTATTTGAAAAAATGGATATTACTGAAGATCGTGAAAAAATTAAAGAATGGGTACCTTTAATGGTTGAAGGAAGAACATCACATGTTCCAATTGCATTATCTCGTGATGAAAGTGGGACAGATGTAAACTTTGGTGCATTAACAAAAAAACTCATCTCTAATTTAAAAGAAAGAAATGTAGAAGTCTCTTATAAACAAGAAGTTGAAAATATTGAGAAACTGGATAATGGAAACTGGAAAGTGACTGTTAAAGATCTTAATTCTGGACAAAGTCATACGTATGAATCAGAATTTGTATTTATTGGGGCCGGCGGTGCAAGTTTACCGTTACTCCAAAAAACAGGTATCAAGCAATCAAAACATATCGGTGGTTTCCCAGTAAGTGGTCTGTTCTTACGTTGTACTAATAAAGACGTTATCGAAAAACATCATGCTAAAGTTTACGGTAAGGCAAGTGTAGGTGCACCACCAATGTCGGTACCTCATTTAGATACACGGTTTGTAAATGGGGAACGTGCTTTATTATTCGGTCCATTTGCAGGCTTTTCACCTAAATTCTTAAAAACAGGTTCAAATTTAGACTTAATACGTTCAGTTAAACCTAATAATTTATTAACAATGCTATCAGCAGGTGTTAAAGAAATAGATTTAACTAAATATCTCGTATCACAACTTATGTTAAAACATGAAGATCGTATGAATGATTTACGTGTATTTGTGCCTAATGCAAAAGACGAAGATTGGGAAGTTATTGTTGCAGGTCAACGTGTACAAGTGATTAAAGATACTGAAGATAGTAAAGGTAACTTACAGTTTGGTACTGAGGTAATTACATCTGATGATGGTTCTCTTGCAGCATTATTGGGTGCTTCACCTGGTGCATCAACTGCAGTAGATATTATGTTAGATTTATTACAACGTTGTTATGGTAATGAATTTAAAAATTGGATTCCAAAAATTAAAGAAATGGTACCTTCTTTCGGACTTAAATTAACAGAACATGAGGACGTCTATCGCGCTGTTAATAAAGAAATTCAAAAATATTTAAATGTAAAATAAGTATCATTTCAATATAAAATAACATTAAGCTCCTTATAAAGTTTGCACTTTAAGTGTTTACTTTATAAGGAGCTTTTCCATTAGTAATTATTTTTTATTTAATTGGTTATTGATTTCAGAAACATATTTTCTACTTTTTAAAAACTCTATAATCCAAATAGTGATGTAGATAATGATGAAATAGAATGTAAAAATAAATATATTTGAAACACTTATCGAAAACCATCCGGATAAAATACCAATTGGTAATAATCCAATATAACTCAATATAAAATGCATTAATGTGCTACGTGTGATACTCCAATCTGTGTGCGTAAAGAAAAAGTTTGCTAAGTAAAATAATGCACCAATTAAAAGCCACAAACAAATGGCGATGAGCATTACTAATGGTTCAGACAAGTGTGAATAATATAACTTACCTAGTGTTGTAACTGGTGAAATTGGATAATATTCACCTCCAGCATTGATATAACTAAAAATGATAGAAAGTGCTAAACCTATCACTAAAGAAATACTAACAAATTGATATAATTTTCTCATAATGAAAGTCTCTCCTTTATGGATTTTAAATATCTTCTAGAGGAGTAGGTATAATCAATATGTTGCAAATAAATTCTAATCAAACCATTAGGTTCTAATTGCAATTTTTTAATCTTATTAATATTTACAATTTCAGATTTAGAAATTCGAATAAATGAAGTAGGAAGTTTTTCTTCAAGTTCATATAATCGTTCTTTCAATTTAAATTGTTCGCCGTCTCTAATTGCAATGACTTGATTTTTATGTGTACGAAAACTAGTGATGGTTTGAATTTCTATAATATGGATCATGTCATCTTGTTTGCCATAGAGTTGCTTTAAACTATTCAAATCTTCAATATTTGTAATAACTTGTTGTACTTCATCATCAAATTCAGGTGCGTGAATCGTGATATACTTCTCATCTTCTTCGGGTGATATATGTAACCGTAGTTTCATTTGACTAATGCCTCCTCAACGTCATTTAACCACAAATGTATAGAAAATTTTTAGAACAATATTAAATGGTAGATATATTGAAGTAAGTGGTTAGCTTTGTAAAATAATATCTAACTAAATTGATTAGTTAGTTTCAGGCAATGTCACTGTAAACGTCGTTCCGTCACGTTCATTACTAGTTACTGATATTTGTCCACGATGTAAATGAATGATAGATTGAGTAATTGCTAATCCTAATCCATTGCTATTATCCTCAGCATTACGTTTATAAAAACGATCGAATAGATGAGGTTGCACTGATTCTGGAATGGTATGCCCTTCATTTTTAACGGTAAAATAAATAATTCCTTCGTTAATAAATAATTTCACATCAATCATGCTATTGGGATTAGAATACTTAATTGCATTTTGAATGAGATTAGAACATGCTTGATGTAATAAACGATTATTTCCTCGGAAATGAATCGTATCTATATCAGACATCAACATTAATTGTTTGTTATCTATCCCATATTGTTCATGACGAATGATGTCAGTTATTAATTCTTTAAAGTGAACATTATCTTCAAATTTTAGATGAGTAGCGTTATCTAGTTCGGATAATAATAATAATTCTTTTGTCAAATTACTTAAATGCGTAACCTCTTCATGAATTTCATGAATAATCTGATCACGCTCTCCTTGATTTACATTGCTTTGTAACGTACTAAGTAGACGATGAATGTGTGTTAATGGCGTCTTGATTTCATGTGAAACATTTTGAACAAAGTGTTGTCGCATATCATCTACTTGTTTTAAAGATTGTCGCATCGCTTCAAATCGATATTGTAACGTACCAATTTCGTCATGACGACTTTGATAGATTGGTGAATTAAAATCACCATGCATTAAACGTTCAGTTGCTTGCTTCAATATTTTTATAGGTTTAATAATTGAATATGTAGATGCAATAACGAGCGTGATAGATATACTTAATAAGCATATTAAAAGAACAGCAAGAAAAGTGCGAAACTCACTAAATGTTTCACCTATATCAGGACGCATGAATACGGCAAGCTTTTGATTATTTTGATTAAAAGGGATACCCACAGTATTATCCGTTTCATTATCAAAAAAGCCAGTTATAAATAGTTCGAAAGGTTTATTTTTAATACCATGGTAGGCTTTACCTTTTAGTACTTGGTTAATAGCTGAATCTGAAATAGTGTCTTTTCGGAATGGTTCACCAAAAAATGTTTTATGATGTGAGTGATCTACAATCATAATTTGATAGTTCATATCTCCTAAATGTTTAAAATATGATTGAGTGTCAGATTGATTTGAAGATGTATGAAATGCTCTTGCCTCTTCTAAAGTACGCATAATTTTTGCGTCATTATGTGCTTTTAAATTGAAATGATAGTACACGTTTGCAAAAAGAAAACTGACTAAAGCACTAAAAAGAATGACTGTAATCGTGTAAATCGCAATACGTGTATAAAGCGTCTTAAACATGTGTAATCACCCTGTATCCTTGTCCACGAACTGTTTGTATCTCAATTGTGGCTTTTAATTGATTTAATCGATGACGTAATCGCTTAATGTGAACGTCTATAGTTCTTTCATCTCCCTCATAATCGAATCCCCAAATTCGCTCAATTAGTGTGTCTCTTGTGAAAATATGTTTTGGTTTACCACACAATAAAAATAATAATTGAAACTCTTTTGTAGGCAAATTGACATTTTTAGAGTCGACAGATAATTCCATATACTCTTGAATTAAAGTAACATTTCCTAACTTTATAATGTCTTGAGAATTAATTTGGTAACGTCTTAACACAGCTTGTATTCTAAATAACAATTCTTTTACTTCAAAAGGCTTGGTAACGTAATCGTCTGTCCCACTTACAAATGCACGTTCTTTATCACTCAGAGCATCTCTTGCCGTCAACATTATGACAGGTAAATCATAATCATTTTTAAGCAATTGACATAATTCAAATCCATCCATGCCAGTCATCATAATATCAACAACTGCAATGTCGACTTTATTATTTGCAAGGTATGCGATGGCACTTTCACCACTTGCGTGAGTGACGGTTTGAATTTGAGCTGCTTCGAGATGTTGAGATACATAATGTAATATCTTATAGTCGTCATCTACTATTAAACACTTCACCATCAGTTTTACTCCTTTATTATTCATAAAATGATTATATGAATAACTATATCAGAAAACAATTCTTCTTAAAGTTCATATTCAGTTCACAATGTGTCATTAAACTATGTATTGAAATAGCAGTGGGAGGTACTAAATATGAATTTAGCATGGAAAGAAATAAAATTTTACAGATTTCGTTATACATTAATCATGTTAATTATATTTCTATTAGGAAGCATGGTGTTATTTATTAGTGGATTAGCTCAAGGCTTAGCACGAGAAAATATATCATATTTAAATAATATGCCAGCTGAACATTATATAGTCGAAGATAATAAGGAACCGAAGTTAGAAAGTTCCCAGTTGAACCAATCACAACAAAACAAAATAGAGAATATCATTCATGAAAATGCAACTCAAATGGGGACGCAAACACTTAAAATAAACCAACAAGATCAAGATGTCATCACGCTAAATACGCCTAAACATCTTACGCCAAAACTTGTAAGTGGTAATTTTCCAAAAAAACAGAATGAAATAGCTATTAGTGAGAAACTGACTGGAAATGACTTGAAAGTTGGAGATACTGTAACTTTTAAAGGACATAATCAAGACTATAAAATTAGCGGCATAATGAATGAGTCAATGTACGCACATAGTTCAATGATATTAATGAATAAAGAAGCGTTTAAGTCATTAAATAAACAAGTATCAACATTTTATCCGGTTGATAAAATCAACAAAGATGAAAAACAATCACTTAAACAAATTAAAGGCATCAAGGTTGTAAATGAAAAGACATTAACTGATAACATTGCTAGTTATCAAGCAGAACAAATGCCACTTAATTTAATGATTATTAGTCTATTCGTGATTACAGCAATCGTTTTAAGTGCGTTCTTCTATGTAATGACGATTCAAAAAATACCTCAAATAGGCATTCTTAAAGCCATAGGTATTAAAACGAAACATTTATTAACTGCACTTTTACTACAAATTATTTTAACGACAATGTTAGGTGTTATTTTAGCATTTTCTCTCATACTTATATTAAATGCCTTTATGCCTGTAACTATGCCATTTTATTTAAGTTATAGTCAGGTGTTATTAATGATAGTCGTATTTCTAATTGTAGGGTTAATCGGTGCATTATTATCCTTTATAAAAGTTCTAAAAGTAGATCCTATAGAAGCAATTGGAGGTATGGAATAATGGCATTACAACTCAAACACATTACTAAGACATTTGGCAATGGAGATGCACAAACAGAAGTATTAAAGAATATTAATTTTAATGTGAATCAAGGTGAATTCATCATACTAAGTGGCGCATCTGGATCAGGTAAATCTACACTTCTTAATATTTTAGGTGGATTACTAAGTCCGTCGAGTGGAGATGTTTTGTATAATGGTGAGCATTTATTGTCAAATGAAGTAGATAAAACAAGTCTAAGACTAAATGATATAGGTTTTATTTTTCAATCATCTCATTTAGTTCCTTATCTAACAGTTAGAGAACAATTAATGATTGTAGCTAAAGAAGCGGGTATAAAGCGTAAAGAGGCTAAAGATAAAGCACAAAGACTATTAAATGAGATAGGTCTGAGTCATCGTTTAGATGTTTATCCTCATTTGTTATCCGGAGGAGAGAAACAACGCGTCGCTATAATGAGAGCTTTTATGAATGAACCTAAAATCATATTAGCAGATGAGCCAACTGCCAGTTTAGATGCAGATAGAGCGACATCTGTTGTGCAAATGATTAAAGCACATGTTCAAACTAAAAATATGATTGGTATTATGATTACGCATGATAAAAGATTATTTGAATATGCGGATAGAGTGATTGAAATTGAAGATGGTAAAATCGAGTTATAAAAAATAAGCTTAGAAAGTTTAATTAGTTGTGTCATTTAAATCACACAATAATCAAACTTCTCTCAGTTATAATCATTTTGCGGGAGTGGAACAAAACATACTGTTCCACTCCCGATTTTTTAAAATAGAATGAAAAGAGAAGCAAAAAATAAAACTGCAAAGTAAATGGTCAATAGTAATTTATATTGATACATTAGTGCTAAGAAATCTCTCACTAATGCGACATCAAAAAAATGATAAGGAGTGTGACTTCCTATACCATCAACTTTCATTCGGTTCGTATGCGCCAATTTCATTCCTCGTAAGATATGAAATTGGCTCGTAACACAAAGTATATTGGGGCTATTTGAGTATAGATTGTGTATGCCTTTTTTTGAATAATAGAAGTTTTCAAACGTATTTGTAGATTGAGATTCCATAATAATACTAGATTGGCGAACCCCATGTTGTATTAAATAACGCTGCATCGCTAATGCTTCAGATATGGGTTCATCTGGCCCCTGACCACCACTAACAATTATTTTACATTTGTCAGTTTGATGTTGATATACACTAAGTGCACGATTTAATCTTTCGGCTAACATTGGTGTAACTTTTTCTGTGAAAATTCCAGCTCCTAATACCATAATTAAGTCGTACTGCTTATGAGTTGAGATACGACCTAAAGCTGATGACCAAGACATGTAAAGCAATAATGCATAACAAGTACTTATCGCAATCATAGTTAGCCACAAGAAAACACCATTAATTATAGGAATAGGCATAGTGCTAAGATATGCAAGAATCGATGTAAAGAGTACTCCTAGTATGAGAAGTTTCGTCATTTTATTTATAAAAGTTTGACCTTTTTGTAAGGAGAAAAGATGGTTGTGCTTCACTAGTAAACCACCCATAGTAATCATCATGATTATTATTAGTGTAGTAGGGAGTGTCATTGTTAATAGATTCAAAACAGTAATTAACATACATAATATAATAGTTGTAATAAACATTCTTAAATTCAGAAGCCATTTCACGTTGAATAATACACCTAGTACAATCAATAACACAACGAGAGCTAAGATAATTGCAATCATAAGGAATACCTCTAATTTCTTTATATATATAAATGTAATCGAACAACTTACCAATTAGCAACTATTAATAAAGTAATGAGGTTTTCAAGAGAATTGTTTATTGATATTATTTAACAGAGTATGTAAAACGCTATTGATTACTATTTAACAAGGAGTAAAGTAATGAGCATAATTTCAAGAAACCACATCGAATTTATGAAGCAATTCATTGATGATACTAATACTTTAACTGCAAAGTTATTAAAAGATCAGCAAAGCAAGTATGGTATTTCAATGGAGCAATCCAATGTTCTAAGATTGCTAAGCCATCATCAAGTATTATCAATTACTGAAATAATTGAAAAACAAGGTGTTAATAAAGCAGCAGTAAGTCGACGTATCAAGAAACTAATCGATAGTGGCTTCGTAGCATTACAAAAGCCAAATAACAATATTGATCAACGACTAAAATATGTTGCTCTAACGGAAAAAGGTAGAAAATATACTGAAGAAAACAATAAAATAGTTAGCGATATGGTTAGTGATATGGTAGCTGATTTATCAAGTAAAGATATTGAGAAAGCTTTAAGTGTATTATATATAATAGATGAGAGAGTAAAAAAATTTAATTCAAAAGTTTAAATTAGTATGAAGGTCTAGAATGATTATTATATAATAGAAATCATATTCTTAATTTGAAATTAAAATATCAATCGATAAATATATTCTAGTAGAGGGGAAGTTGGTGACTAAATGAGTACATGTCCGAAATGTGGACAGAAAATTGATAGTAACTTAAACAAATGTCCTAATTGTGGAAATAAATTAGACAATAAAGACAATCAAATAAACTCCCCTCAAATCAACACATCTAATATTAGGATAAGAAAGTTTATTCCTTGGGCTATCGTTGCGTTTATCATTGTTTTACTAATTATTGTGTTTGTATTGGTTAGAAATTACAATTCACCTAATGCGCAAACAAAGATTTTAGTTAATGCAATTGATAATAATGATTCACAAAAAGTAGCGACGCTATTAAGCTCTAAAAATTCTCATATAGATTCTGATGAGGCAAGTGTATATATAGACTATATTAGAAGTGAAGTTGGAATGAAGAAGTTTGCGCGCGATATTAAATCTACAGTAGAAACACTCAATAAAAGTGATTCAAAAGAGGCAATTAATTTAAAAACGCGTGCAGGTAATAACTACTTACGTGTAAGTAAAAATGGTACACGATTATTAATATTCGATAATATGAGTTACACTGCTCCTACAAAGAAGGCAATTGTGAAACCTAAATTGGATACGAAATATGAATTTAAAGATGGTGGAAAAAAGAAAACAGTTATTGCTGATGCGAATAAGACGACTTCACTAGGTACTTATATCCCAGGTATATATTCTGTTGATGCTAAAAAAGAAACAGAATATGGTGAGTTTAGTGGTCAACTTAAATTTGACTTTAGATATGGAAAGAGTAACACAGTTGAAGTAAATGAAAATTTCAACGAAGCGTTATTAACAGTCAAATTAAAAGGAAAAAGTGATTTAGACAAAGGCTCATTAAAAGTTGAAATAAATGATAAACAAATGAAATATAGCAGTTCTAGAGAATATGGACCTTATCCTCAAACGAAAGATGTTACAGTTTCTGCACTAGGTAAGGCAAAAGGGAAAACATTCCATGCAGAGACAAAAACAATCAAAGCAAGAGATTTAGGTAATATTAATAGTGCTACATTAGAGTTTGATGATGAAGAGATTAGTGATTATATCGAGGAAAAAGAAGCGGAAGAAAATAGTTTGAAAACAAAGCTAAGTAATTTCTTTAGTAATTATTCTTTCACTTTGAATTCAGCTATTTCACAAAGTGATTTCAATTTAGTGAGTACATTTTTAAAAGATAAATCGAGTATCTATAAGTCTATAAAAAACAATTTAAACCAATCAGTTGCTTTTATTAATCCACAAGTTGTAAGTGCTAGTCAAAAAGGCAACACGATTAATACTAAAGTGCAACATTTAAATAGCAATGGGCAGTATGAAACCACTAATTATGAATTAAGAGAAGATAGTGATACGGGTAATATTCAATTAGTTGATTCAAAATAAATGAATGAGTAGCGATCGAAATTGTATCTTTAACATTCATTTTAAATAAGTATTTGTAGACTGAACTGAGAAGGTGATTAAATCAAGCTTTTCTCAGTTCTAGTCATTTATAAGAGAATGAACGAAACACAAACTTAAAATTTCAGTAAGTGGTTTAAAAATTCGAAAGCTAGAGTAATATTGAAGCATGTTTTATTCCAACTTATTAAATTTTAATCAATACATAAAAATATGAAACCTAAAAAGGTGGGATAATATAATGGATATAGAGCAAAAGCAAAAGAAAAATTCACCGTTATTTATTATTATATTGGGTGCTTTAACTGCTATAGGTGCTTTATCTATAGATATGTTTTTGCCAGGGCTACCAGAATTAAAAAATGATTTTAATACGACTACTGCTAATGCACAACTAACTTTATCTTTATTTATGATAGGTTTAGGGTTAGGTAATCTGATTGTAGGTCCAATATCCGATAGTATTGGGCGAAAGAAACCACTAGTTATATCAATGATTATATTTGCTTTAGCAAGTTTAGGTATTGTCTTCGTTGAAAATATTTGGATTATGGTATTTCTTAGATTTATTCAAGGGTTTACTGGAGGCGCTGGAGCTGTTATATCAAGAGCGATTGCTAGTGACATGTATCGTGGAAATGAACTGACTAAATTTTTAGCACTGCTCATGCTAGTTAATGGAGTAGCACCTGTGATTGCGCCAGCTTTAGGGGGCTTAATTTTGAGTTTTGCTGTTTGGCGAATGGTTTTTGTCATTTTAACGCTATTTGGTGTATTAATGGTGTTAGGTTCATTGTTTAAAGTTCCTGAATCTTTATCGGTAGAAAATCGTGATAGCAGTGGAGTGAATGTGATTTTTAGTAACTTTAAAAGTCTACTCACAACACCACGATTTGTCTTACCAATGCTCATTCAAGGCGTTACATTCATCATGTTATTTAGTTACATTTCTGCATCACCATTTTTAGTTCAAAAAATATATGGTGTTTCGCCATTACACTTTAGTTGGATGTTTGCAGGAGTGGGAATCACACTTATTATTGCGAGTCAGATTGCTGGAAAATTAGTAGACTATTTTCACCCACAAGTGCTACTACGTGCATTTACAATTATCCAAATCTTTGGCGTTGTGATTGTGTCATTAACATTAATAAATCATTGGCATTTTGCGTTATTAGTTATAGGTTTTATCGTTTTAGTGGTGCCAGTTACAGGCGTCGCGACATTAGGATTTTCAATTGCAATGGAAGAACGTACAACCGGAAGCGGAAGCGCATCAAGTTTATTGGGATTATTACAATCTTTATTAGGCGGCCTTGTGACACCACTTGTTAATCTAAAAGGTGAATATAACAGTATGCCTTATATCATTATTATTAGTCTCACAGCAATTTTACTTATCATTTTACAATTATTAAATATTAAAGTATTTAAACATGACAAATTATAAAAGAAATTAAATTAATTACTATGCTACGATGAAACAATTAAATACAGTATCAAAGTGAAGAAGCCATTAATCGAGTTAACTCAATTAATGGCTTCTTCATTGGCTAAATACAACTATCTTTGAACTTTTAAAGTATTAGCTAGTAATGCACTTGCTACTTCATCCGGGCGTTCTTGACACCCTAATCTTAACCAATTTAAAATGACACCTATTTGACCACTCATTGTATAAGTTATAAAAAAAGGCACGTTTTGAATGGTTGTATTATTTTCTCCTAAAATTCTCGTGTAATACTGTTTCGTAATATCAATATATTCCATAACTAATTCTTTATTTGGATGGGAAATAAAAATAGCGTGGTAAAACGCTTTTTTTCTATAGATATATTTTAGAATAATATGGAAGAATTTATAAACTTTTTCAGGATTTTTTTTAATATTATCAAAATTAAAAGAGAATGTGTTGAGTAAGTGTTCGTATTTATTCAAATGATAATTTTGGATTTTTGATAGCAAGTCAAATTTATCTTGAAAGTGATCATAGAAAGTTGACCGATTGACATTAATATTTGCACAAATCATCTTTATAGATATATTTTCGAAGGGATAAATTTCTAATAAATCAATTAAACTTTTTATAATTTTATATTTAGCGTTTTGCTTCATCTTGTCACCTGATTTATCTTGTACTTCATTTAGCCGACAATTTACTAATAATTGTTGGTGTTAATTTTATTTATATGTCTTTATAATATTAAAAGTGATTTTGAAAAGCAAATAGGAGGAAATGTTCAATGAAGAAAATGGTGTTAATTAATATCATCACAATCGTTGTTCTAGTTGTAGTTGGTATTGTAGGTTTCTACTTATATCATAATGCTACAAGCTTTGTAACAACTGATAATGCCAAAGTTGATGGAGAACAAATTCAAATCTCTAGCCCAACTTCAGGTCAAATTAAATCTCTTGATGTAAAACAAGGGGACAAAGTTAAAAAAGGTGACAAAGTAGCAGAAGTGAGTGGTCAAAGCCAAAGCGGTGAGTCACAAACAATGGATATCAAAATGCCAAAAAACGGAACTATCGTTAAAACAAGTGGTATGGAAGGTTCAGTTGCACAAGCAGGTTCACCAATTGCTTATGCTTACAATTTAGATGATTTATATATTACAGCAAATATTGACGAAAAAGATGTTAGCAGTGTAGAAAAAGGCGACAAAGTTGACGTAACAATCGACGGTGAAGATTCTGACGTTGACGGTAAAGTTGAAGAAGTAGGCCAAGCAACTGCAGCTAGCTTCTCATTAATGCCATCATCTAACACTGACGGTAACTACACTAAAGTATCTCAAGTAGTACCAGTTAAAATTTCTTTAGATTCTGCAACATCTAAAAATGTTGTTCCTGGAATGAACGCTGAAGTAAAAATTCATAAAGACTAAGGAGGTCATAGAATGACAACGACCTTCATTGTTGGATATATTGTTTTAGCGGTCATTTTAGTTGGTTTAGTTAACGTTCTTGTGTTGAAATCACGTAAGAAACGTAAGAACCAAGCTAAGGGACAACACATAAATGAAGAATCTAAAAGTCAAAGTAATCCATCTAAATTTAAAATCAGTGACTTAGACCGAGATAAAGCGTCGAATCGCACGCAAGATTCTCAAAGAGACGATGATAAACAGCGTCACACGAACTCTGAAGATAGACACATTGAAAATGATAAACGAAAAAATCATTTCGAGAATGAACAAGATCAGCAAGATCATGCATCAGAGCAAATACATCCTGAGCAAAAGCAAGCATCACATTCCTTACATTATGCTGATGATGCTACTGAGGATGACAAAAAAGATGATGATGTAAACAATCAACATCTACCTAAGGATTCAATTTATGAACCGATTAATCCTGATTCTCAAGAAGGACGTGTAAACGAACGTATTAAGAAACAAAAAGAAGATTTTGTTTTTGGAAAAGGGATTACAAGAAATAAAATTTTAGCAGCAATGTTGTTTGGTATGTTTATAGCCATCTTAAACCAAACGTTATTAAACGTTGCATTGCCTAAGATTAATACAGAATTCAATATTTCTGCGTCAACTGGACAATGGTTGATGACAGGATTCATGTTAGTAAATGGTATTTTAATTCCAATAAGTGCATTCTTATTTAATAAATACTCTTATCGTAAGTTGTTTATTATTGCACTTTTATTATTCACTATTGGTTCACTAGTCTGTGCACTTTCTAATAACTTCCCTATGATGATGGGTGGACGTGTACTACAAGCCATTGGTGCTGGTGTGTTAATGCCATTAGGTTCTAACGTAATCGTTACAATCTTCCCACCAGAAAAACGTGGCGTTGCAATGGGAACAATGGGTATAGCAATGATATTGGCGCCAGCTATTGGACCAACTTTATCAGGTTACATCGTTCAAAATTATCATTGGAACGTTATGTTCTATGGTATGTTCTTCCTAGGAATTGCTGCAATGATATTCGGTTATTTCTGGTTCAGATTATATCAAAGAACAACAAATCCAAGAGCCGACTATCAAGGTATCGTCTACAGTACGATTGGATTTGGTGCACTATTATACGGATTCAGTGAAGCCGGTAATAAAGGTTGGGGTTCAGCTGAAATCGTAACGATGTTCATAATTGGTGCGATATTCATTGCTGCATTCGTCATTCGTGAATTAAAAATGAGAGCGCCAATGTTAAATCTTGAAGTGTTGAAATCATCAACATTTACACTAACAACTATCATTAACATGGTTGTTATGATGAGTTTATTCGGTGGTATGATTTTATTACCAATCTACTTACAAAATTTACGTGGCTTCTCAGCACTTGATTCAGGACTGTTATTACTTCCTGGTTCATTAGTTATGGGTATATTAGGACCAATTACTGGTAAGCTACTTGATACAATTGGTTTAAAACCTTTAGCATTGTTTGGTATAGCTGTAATGGCTTACGGAACATGGGAACTTACTAAATTAAATATGGATACATCATATCTTCATATAATGAGTATTTATGTGATTCGATCATTCGGTATGGCATTTGTAATGATGCCACTTATGACAGCGGCCATTAACGCACTGCCACCAAGACTTATTTCTCATGGTAATGCATTCCTAAACACGATGAGACAATTAGCTGGTTCAATTGGTACTGCGATTCTTGTTACTGTTATGACGACGCAAACAACAAATCATGTTGGTGCGTTTACAGATGAATTAGATAAAACAAATCCTGTGATCCAAGACCACGTCCGTCAAATGGCGGCACAATATGGTGGTCAATCTGAAGCAGTACAAGCTATCTTAAAATACGTAAATCAGCTTGCATATATCGAAGGCATTAACGATGCATTCTGGATTGCGACTGGATTAGCAGTCTTAGCATTTATTTTAAGTTTATTCTTAAAAGGTAAAAAAGGCGCTGATGCAGAACATGAAAGAATGATGAATGCAGAAAGTAATAAATTTAAATAAAATGATGTTGGGGGACATTATTTTTAAAGTATCGGTACACTTCTTTAAGTGTGATCGATACTTTTTTTATTAGAAAAAAGCCATTGTGACTAAATGATTACGTCTACAATGGCAAAAAATATATTACTTGATTTTAGGATGGTTCATTTTTCGATTTCTGAAAAAGAAACTAACAATTAATAAAGCTAGACTACATACTAATAAAATAAGCGCATTATGAATAGCATCCGCTTCACTAATAATTTGATTAGCAGAAACATTTAACGAGAAACTTTGTAGTTTATCAGCAATTCGTTGACCAATTACTTGTATTGCATATCCGAAATACAGTGACATGATCAATAATATTGAAATCACAATAAAATTTAAAATCTTTAATAAAGTTCGATTGAAGATAATAGTCAAAATAGTGATAACTAAACTTACAATTGTTAAAATGAAAAATATATTAAAAACAAATACGAGACGATTGGCCACATCTTCAAGATTAGCTAATTGGCTTAAATTAATATTAAGTGTACCTATTTGTGTAACCGTATACTGAAAATCTTTAATCTGACCGTAACTAATGGGTTGATTAGCAAATGCTAAATTAAAGATAGGTTGTTTGTACATACTATAACCCGTAATAGCTACTAATATGAAAATTATGATTTGGATAATTAAACTCACCCAAGATCTTCTTTTTCGGTTGTTACGATTAGAACGAAGATAGTTGTGATTATCAATAGGAGATTTATTATCATATTGTGTTGTTTTTCTTTCTGACACTTTTCTAACTCCTTTTCTATAATTCATTTGTTTTCTAAGATTGACTAATTTATACTGAATTTAATATGCAATTAACAATATTATATTAAATATTTAATCATGATTTTTTTGAACATAGTTTTCATTATATCGCTTTTTGTGCTAAATGTAATGACGTTTAAGTAATTTATTATTAATTAAGGTAGGTAGAATTTTATGAGATCACATATGGTTAATCGAATCATCAATCGATACTTACTGCACAATCGTTCAATAATGTTTGATAATGATTCAGATTTCGATAAGTTCATGGATAAAAGAAAAGATATTAATCAAGCGAAGCATAAGCAACCTTCAAGTTTAAATGTTAAATCTAATTTAGATAAGTTGTCACACGATGATATGCAAGTATTTAGATTTAATTTTCGTCATGAAACAAAAAAGAAAATTCTCTATATTCATGGTGGTTATAATACGTTGCAACCCTCACCATTTCATTGGAGGTTTATGGATAAACTTGCACTTAGTACGCTTTATGAAGTTGTGTTGCCAATTTATCCTAAAGCACCAGAACACCACTTTCAAGACACATTTAAAGCAATCGATGGGATATATCAATCTTTATTAGAAGAAGTGGATGCCAAGCATATCGTTATTATGGGGGATGGTACTGGGGGCGCATTAGCACTAAGTTACGTTCAACAACTTGTGGCTAATAATCAACCATTACCTAATAAAGTTTATCTACTTTCACCAATGTTGGATGCAACATTGACTAATCCTGAAATAACTAAGGATTTAAGCAATAAAGACCGTTTCGTCAATAGGGATGGTTTACAACGTATATTCAATGTATGGACGCAAGGAGAAGCACTAGCTAATCCATTAATATCACCAATTTATGGACAACTACACGATTTACCACCTATCGTTTTATTCGGTGGTGGCAGAGAAATTTATCATCCAGATATGAAGCGTTTTGTATATAATTTGGAGGATAAGGGACAACCAGTTCAATTCTTTGAGTATCCGAAAATGTTCCACGATTTCCCTTTATTCCCTATACGTGAGTCACACAAAGTAATTAAACAAATTACTAAGACGATTGATGCTTAATTAACATCAAACAAAACATAGTTTGATATAAAAAAGTACTCTAAGTCTACTTAGCAGATATGACGTAGGTAATTGAACTGAGAAGGGCATTTAATTGTTCCTTCTCAGTTCTTTTTGTTGAAGATGAGTTCTCGTCTTCTGTCACTTCAAATCATGAAATATGAATAACTTCATTGTTCAAAATTTAAATTAAATTTTGAACTTTAGTTATAACCGTTTGTTGACCTAAGTTATGATAATAATTGTCTATGCCTTGTGCCAAATCTATTTGAGATACATCTTGTTGATTTAACAAATTCACTAAATTAGATGATAAGTTCGCAAATTGACTTGCATAGTCATTTAATAAATGTTTCAAAATTTCCTCATTTTCCTCTGATGCAACGATATTTTGTAATGCTTCAATAGCTTGTTTCTGTCCTTGATAATAACTAATATTAAATGCTCTTTTAAGCAATTCCTGACTGGGACCATTCATAAATAATTGTTTAGTAATATTGAGTTCTATTAAGTCTACTTTAAGCTCATCATTTAAATCATATAATAATTCTAAAAGTTGATTGCGGAATTGTGATACCATTTTTAGTTCTCCTTTTTAGGTATTCCTATTTGATGACCTAATTGTTTAGGCCATTCAATAGTACCTTGTTGACTATAATAATTAGCAATGTTTTGATGATAATCACTTGGAAAAGGAGCAGACTTATGTTTGTTACTGTCAATTCCCATCATGATAACTTCGTTAGTTGCAGCTAGTTCATCTTCATCTGTATAAAGCATTAAAAAGAAATGTACACGTTTATAATCATAATCATAAATATAAACTTCGATTCGGTAAGCTGAATTGAGTGATAACTCTGCTAGGTACGTCGTATGTTCTTCTAAAGTGAACATTGTGTATTGAAGTACCTCACGTTCCTTTAAAGAAAGTCCATGCGTGTAGTTAAATTCATTTACAGCTTCACTAAACACTTTATTATATTCTGAGTCATGCATGTGGTTGTTATAATCAATTTGATTTGTTTCTACCACTTTATTAATAATTACAGGATTACTCATTACTAAAGACCTCGCTCATATATTGATAGTTCTATTTTACTAAATAAAAATAACACATACACATGATTTAATTCATGGTAGAATGAAAGACGTATGGTTATGTAGGAGGTAAAGGTAACAATGACTATGACAATTCGATATCAAACTAAAAATCAATCGCTCACTCAAGTTGATAGTGTGAAGGAGATTCCTGAAACAGCAACAATTGTATGGTTTGATTTTGAAAATGCAACACAAGCAGAGAATGATTATTTAATAAGTCAATTTGAATTTAACTATTTAGAGTTAGAAGACGCCATTACAGGTGTGCCACGTGTAAAATATAAATCCTATGAATCATATCAATATTTAGTATTTCACAGTATGTACAAAGATGATTTTTCTCCAATTTCTTTAAATGTATTTTTAAGTGAGAAAGTACTTGTTACATATCACCACAAACATTTTGAATCGTTAAATGAAGTGGCTAAAATGAATGCACAACATCATGATTCAGACTTGGATTGTGCAGATATAGTGATACATATTTTAGATATGATGGTTGATAAATATTTTGAATTCGTATATACAATTGAGGATAAAACATATAACTTTGAAGATGCACATGTAGATGATACTCAAAGTAAAAAAATAATGGATAATGTTTTTCAAATTAAATCTGATTTAATCAAAATTAAAAGGGTATTATTCCCTATGCAAGAATTAGTTAATACAATTAAAACTGAAGGTAAATTGATTGTAGATAGTAAGCATTCGATGTATATTCAACATATCGATGACCATCTTATAAAGCAAAATAATATCATAAGAACATCACAGGAGATGGCTAATGAAATAAGAGAGAACTTCGAATCTTATTCATCATTTCGAATGAATAGTATCATGCAAGTATTAACATTGGTTTCAGTCATTTTCTCACCTTTGACATTTATTGCAGGTGTCTATGGCATGAATTTCGAATATATGCCAGAACTTAAATGGCAATATAGCTATCCAATTTGTATGATCGTCATGTTAATTATAGCTATTGCATTGATTATCTTTTTCAAAAGAAAAAAAATGGTTCTAATATATTATGAAACTTTATTAATTTAAGCAAAGGTAGGTACAAAGATGAGTGACTTTCAAAGAGAACAGAGGAAAAATGAACATGTTGAAATAGCAATGGCTCAAAGTGATGCACCTCAATCAGACTTTGATCGAGTGAGATTCGTGCATCATTCAATCCCTAGCATAAATGTAGATGAAGTAGACTTAACAAGTCAAATAACAGATTTTGATATGACATACCCTATTTATATCAATGCGATGACAGGCGGCAGTGAATGGACAAAACAAATTAATGAGAAACTTGCAGTTGTCGCTAGAGAAACTGGATTAGCAATGGCTGTAGGCTCTACACATGCCGCTTTGAGAAATCCTAAAATGGCGGAATCATTCAGTATTGCACGTCAAACCAATCCAGAAGGTATAATTTTTAGTAATGTTGGTGCCGATGTTCCTGTAGATAAAGCCGTAGAAGCGGTTAGTTTATTAGATGCACAGGCTTTACAAATTCATGTGAATGCACCACAAGAACTTGTGATGCCTGAAGGAAATCGTGAATTCTCGACTTGGTTAGATAATGTAGCAGCTATTGTTCAACGTGTTGATGTTCCAGTTATTATTAAAGAAGTTGGCTTCGGCATGAGCAAAGAACTATATAAAGATTTAATTGATGTTGGTGTTACATACGTTGATGTAAGTGGTAAAGGTGGAACAAACTTTGTCACAATTGAAAATGAGCGTCGTTCAAATAAAGATATGGACTATCTTGCAAATTGGGGACAGTCAACTGTAGAGTCATTGCTTGAAAGTTCAGCTTATCAAGATTCACTTAATGTCTTTGCTAGTGGTGGTGTACGTACGCCTCTAGATGTTGTTAAGAGTCTAGCATTAGGGGCTAAAGCTGTAGGTATGTCTCGACCATTCTTAAATCAAGTTGAAAATGGGGGCATCACGACAACGATTGAGTATGTTGAGTCATTTATTGAACATACGAAATCAATTATGACAATGTTAAATGCAAGAGATATTAGTGAATTAAAACAAAGTAAGTTCGTTTTCGATCATAAGTTAATGTCATGGATTGAACAACGCGGTTTAGACATTCATAGAGGGTAATATTGAATAGGTCATTCAACCATAATTCGCATTAATAAATTATACAAAGAAAGCAAGTTGAGAGTTTGGACTCCCAACTTGCTTTTTTATAATGCATAATATAAAACTTTAGTTTCCAAAAATATTAATAAAGCCCATAACGATAGGTACACCTGCTAAGTCAATTAAGAAAGCTCCAACTATAGGAACGACAAGATATGATTTTGGTGAACTACCATATTTTTTAGTAATTACATCTAAATTTGCCATCGCATTTGGTGTAGCCCCTAAACCATGACCTATAAATCCACCAGCCATAACAGCAGCATCATAGTCTTTACCAAGCACTCTAAATAGTATAAAGAATGCAAATAGTGATATAAATAAGACTTGAACTAAAACGATAGCGATAAGAGGTAATGCAAGTGAATATACTTGAGTAAGTTGAATACTCATCAGTGCTAGTGATAAGAATAAGCCTAGAGCTACATCACCAATTTGATCAATCAGTTTTAAATCGATGAGTTGTATGTTCGCATATTCCGATACATTTCGAATTGCAACTGCTACAAACATTGAGCCTACATACATAGGTAAACTTTGACCAGTTAAATTAGAAAATTGATCACCTATCCATGTACCTAATGACATGCACAGTGCAATAATTGTTAATTGTAGAAAAAATACTTGTGTAGGTTGATATTTACGATGCAGCACTTCATTAGATTCTACTTTACTATAATCTTTAAACGAATCATCGCTGTTTTCAGGTTTTAGGTTATAGCGTTTAATGAGTGCCTTTACTAATGGTCCACCAATTAATCCACCAAATACTAAGCCTAAAGTTGCTGCTGCAAGTGCAGCAGTAATAGCTGAATCAATATTAAAACTTTCTTCAAGCGTTTTACCATAAGCCGCTGCATTCCCATGTCCACCTTCCATTGACATTGAACCAGCTGTTAAACCTAACAATGGTTTAATATGTAATACTTTAGCTAATGAGATCCCAATGAAATTTTGACATATTGCCAGAAATGCACAGCATACAAAGTAAAGTATTAAAACTTTCCCACCAATTTTAAATAATTTAAAAGATGCACCTAATCCAATAGTAGTGAAGAATACCATCATGAAGAAATCTTGAATAAAGCTAGCATCTAATTTAATTTGAATAATATTTAAGGTATCTAAGACTGCAACTAGAATTGCAAATAGTAATCCTCCTATAACGGGAGGTGGTATACAAATTCTTTGTAAAAATGAAACGTGATTGACGATGAATTCACCTAGTAAAAATAAAAGACAGGCAAGACATAGTGTTGTGATCGCATCTATTTCCATTTATATAGCCCCCTTTATAAACGAGTTAAAAAATTTTAAATAGCACTTCTTGTAAGCGCTATAAATCCCCATATATAACATTATACATATAAGAAATATAGATTTCTAGGATAGGTATTATGGTTTTTATATAATACGAAATTTTAATAAGTTTATAAAAAGATAAAAAACTAATTGGAATATTAATTTGTAATATCTATGAAAATAGATTTGTTGATATTAAACAATTTAGAAATAGTCATAAAGGCCCATTCTAAGGATTAAAATTTCTAGAATGTCTTTTTTCTTTATTTCCAAGTTTCATCTGGGTTTAGGCAGTCTGATTTACGTATATGTGAAACAAATGGATTACCTTTAACTGTGTATCGTAGCGGTTTATTAGTCCAGTCGCCTTTATTCGGTATTCCAATTCTAGCACTTTCAACAATATCCCTAGGGTATTTACGGTGTTTAGTATCAATGGATAAGCGACAATCATTTAATGTGGCACCATCAATTGCTCTAGGTATATTAAACGCTTTTGTCCATTTTCCGGGTCCATTTGTTAATTCATATCCTGACTTATTACGATTATGTTTCATCATTTCTATGCCATCTAAAGGTTCAATAGCTCGAATCAGTACTCCTTCAGGGACACCTTCGTTTTGAGTTACGAAATTCACTAATAGATGTGTGTGCATCACATGTCCGTAAATGGTGCCGCCTCTTTTATAAAGTGAAGTCACTTTAGGCGTTTGCTTACCTCCAAATCCATGAGCTGCTCGATCTGTAAAACCTAAATAAGCTTCTGTTTCAACAATATAGCCACTATACGTTTGAAATTCGTCTTCATACATGACTTTGACACCTAATAACGCTTTAGCGGTTTCAGTCGTTGGTCTTGATACAAAATCCACATGAACACCTTCTTCCTCTTGAAAATTTAATAACTGATAATTAAAGCTGAAGCTTAGACTGGTATAACACAATTAAAATATACTATGATTGCAATTATAATTGAAATTAACCAAGAATTTAAAGACTTAAATATAAGTGTCATATATATTTGACGATATTGGCATTATATCGTTATGATGAATAATATGGGATGTTGAAAGAAGTGTGGAGATATGAATAAAGTCAAAGTTTATCGTGGTGCAAAGAAGATTTCGCAATTAGAACTTGCACGATCAGTTGGAGTATCACGTCAAACCATTAACATGATAGAGAATGATAAGTATAATCCGTCATTAAAATTATGTATTAATATAGCTAAGACGCTAGGTGTTACTTTGAATGATTTATTCTGGGAGGTAGAGAATGACTAAAAATGATGAAGCTTTGCAAGTAGAAAAAATTACATTGCAAGCTAAACTTGGCATTTTAAGTTTAAATTTCTTATGTGCTATCATTGCTTTTGCAATGTTTAACGACTTGCAACGGCAATTTCTTTCACCATTTTTTATCGGTAGTTTATTACTTTTAATTGTTATTGTTTGTAAATTAACAATTCATTCAGAAACAGTTGATGATATTCATATTTATGTACATGACTTTAGCGATAAATCAAAACTAAATCGTCATTCTAAATTAAAAAGAATTGTTTATCTTATTCTGTGGATAGTTTATTTGGTTCTCATCGCTAACATAGTAACACCGAACATTAATCATACAAGTAACTATGAATGGGTGTTTGAACCGAGTTGGCTTATTTTAGGAGTAGGTGTAGTTGTTGCATTATGTATGTTTGATGATAAGCGAATTAAATATACAGAAATGGATACACCTACCATAGAGAATTGTGGTGCGTCACCTAAAGGTGTAATAAATTTAATCCCAAATTATAGATATGCAGATGAACAACAGAAATTAGTCATATTAAAAGTACATGCGACTAATTTTATTTGGATAACAATCGGATTAACTATTATGTGTATCATTGATATATTCATCGAATTAATCATGCAACAAATGCCATTGGTTGCTTTTATTACAACCATATTCATTGTCGTTGAATTATTGATTCTCAAACTTAAAAACAAACAAATTCGCAGCACACTTCATGAATAAAAGTGTTACGCAAACGCTGTCTATTAAAAATTTTAATAGATAGCGTTTTCATTTTTTAATTTATATAAAATCTATGGAATATTAATAAAAAAAGTGTAACAATATGTATGTGAAAAAGTCAGTGCTTAAAATTTAAATAGATAAAGGTATCATTGCATTGATACAATGAGGATAACTTTATTACAAGTTGGAGGTCATTTCAATGCTCTATTCAATCTTTATCTTTTTATTAGCAGGTCTCTGTGAAATTGGTGGTGGCTATCTAATTTGGTTGTGGTTAAGGGAAGGACAATCAAGTTGGTTGGGATTTATAGGTGGCGTTATATTAATGATGTATGGTGTCATTGCAACGTTCCAGTCGTTTCCAACTTTCGGTCGTGTTTATGCTGCTTATGGTGGCGTGTTTATTGTAATGAGTTTAATTTGGGCATATATTGTCGATAAACAAGCACCTGATAAGTACGATTTAATTGGAGCATGCATCTGTATTATTGGTGTATGCGTTATGATATTACCGAGCAGAACCTGATTAAGCGTGTTTAAGAGGGAGACGTAAGTAATGATAGTTGAAGTAGAAAAGCAAAGACATGGTATTGACTTAATTAAAATTGACAACGATGAAACCAATATTGTGTTCACAAATTTCGGTGCACGCATCGTATCATGGAAGTACCATGATAACAACGTTGTATTAGGAAATAGAGTTGAAGCGGATGAGTTTTATCCATCAAATCCGTATCATTTTGGTGCTACTATCGGTCGTTATGCTGGACGTATTGGAAATGCCAAATTTCATTTGAACGATGAGGAATATCAATTAGAAGCTAATAATAATGTACATCACCTTCATGGTGGTAGTAATGGTTTAGATAAAAGACTTTTTAATTACGACATTCAAGATAATATCACGAATATTAAGGTTACTTTTACAGTTCAACTAAAGTCAATGGGAGATGGGTATCCAGGGGATATGACTATTAAAGTGATACATACTTATGACGTCGAACACCGTTGGACAGTAGAATATGAAGCACAGACAAATCAAGATACATTATTTAATCCAACTAATCATGTTTATTTTAATTTGAATAGAGACAATAATGTTATATATAATCATAAAATTAAGAGTGAGCAATTAAATATGTATCCAATTGATCGAAACAACCTTATTGAGAATACTAATTCAATTGATTTGTTAGCTATCTTTAAAACAAATAGTATATCTTTTAGTGATATTTTTAATTCTGATAATGAACTACTTAAAGAGCAAATTGGTTCTAGAAATGGATTAGATCACCCTTTTGATGTTGGAAATCAACAATTCTTCATTGAAAATGATGAGTTTCAATTAGATGTTACATCATCTATGCCGAACGTTGTCATTTATACATTTAATGATACGAAAGATTGGGATAGTGATTTTAATATTTATAAAGCACACTCAGGTATATCTCTAGAAACACAATTTTTACCTAATGATATTAATTTGTATGGTAATAAAGCAAACTCTATTTTAAAACCTAACGAGCATTTTTATTCTAAAACAACTTATCATATATCAGAAAAATAAAATTAAAAAAGCATCAAAGCGGGTACATCGTCATTATGATTTACCCGCTTTATCCTATGCTAAATAGAATTTATTTCATTGCATTATCATATAACTTTTGTAATTTAGCTAAACGCATTTCAGATAAATATGGATTTTGTAGCGCATACTTCAGTCGAGATAAATTTTTACGATCATTATAGTAAATATCATTAAGCTCTTGTACAGAAAGTCGAGTTGCTTCATCTGCCAACTGAATTAATTCTAAATCATCATCTTGAGCTACATATCCTTCTTGTAACACTCGAAAATAGAAGCCTGTTTTTCCACTAGTAGACATTCTTTTAACTAAGTCTTTTATACCGTACTTTGTTTGAATTTTCCAACAAGGTTCTCTTATTTCAGATACCTCTAAAATTGCTTCACCTAAACGATATTGATTTCCAAAGAACACGTCTGATTCATCTAAATTTTCCAAAGTTAAATTTTCACCAAACATTGCGTAATCAGGAAGCGTATTTAAATCATTTCTATACATTTGATAATGAGATTTGCTAAAACAGCATACTGCTTTATGTGGACCACCATGGTCTTTATATGCCTGTTCATCTTCAACAAATCCAGTTCTTGATAACCACATTGTTTCAGAAATAGGAGATTTATTCAAAGCAGACAACATTTCTCTCTTTTGACCGTAATCTAATTGTTTAATTTGTCCTACTGAAATTGCACATACTGAAATCATATTTATGCCCCCTTAGTTAAGGTGTTAAGAAAAATTATATTATATTAATAATTAAAACATAAGACAAATGATAAAATAATTTCCAATATTGAACTAGGTATTTGTATGATCGTCATGTAAAATAATGAGTGAGTATATTTGAAAAGGGGTCACAGTTAAATGAAAGATTCTAAAGAACTTAAAATCATGACAGTAGATGATGCTGTAGCTCAAATTGAAGATGATATGGTGCTAGGAATTGGAACGGGTAGTACCATTGAATTGCTTATTCCAAAGCTCGCTGAAAGAATTCACAAAGAACAATTAAATATTACTGGCGTGTGTACTTCTAATAAAAGTGCATTTATTGCAAAAAAACTAGATATTAATGTTGTTGATATCAATGATGTTGGTCATGTTGATTTAGCAATTGATGGTGCTGATGAAGTGGATGCTAATCTCAATTTAATTAAAGGCGGTGGTGGAGCGCTATTTCGCGAAAAAGTAATAGATGAAATGGCTCATCGTTTTGTAGTTTTAGTAGATGAAAGCAAGCTCGTAAATTACTTAGGTGAAAGTTTCAAACTGCCAGTAGAGGTAGATAAGTTCAATTGGTTCCATATCGCTAAAAAAATTGAAGCTTATGATGATGTTATTACCGAACGTCGAATGAGTGATGATGTTCCATTTATAACGGATAATGGCAATTACATTTTAGATTGTCAGTTAAATAAACAGATTGACCCATATCAATTTCATGAGTATTTAATTCATCTAACAGGTGTCATAGAAACTGGATATTTTTTAAATATAACTGATCAAGTTATAGTAGGTACACAAAATGGCGTTAAATTCATAAAAAAATCTAACTTAAATAAATAAAAATAAGCCAGAAAATGAACTTAGAAAAATTCATTTTCTGGCTATTTGTATGTGCACTTAGCCTTCAAAAGAAGGCGTAATATAAGCTTTACTTCTCAGTTTTATGACTAGATGTATCACTCATTTGATCTATTTCATCCTTAGCATCATCAACTACAGATGAACGTCTATCTTCTTTATAAGATGTGTTGTCTTTAAGTTTTTCATTTGAAGAATCAGTTTGATTCTCAGACTGTGATTTATGTTCAACATGATCTTCATTAAGTTGACTCTCAGTGAAGCTGTCTTTTTTATCGTTAAGTTCATGATCTTCAGACTTTGTTTTATTTGAAGTAGATGTATCGTCATCATTCATATGGTCTAAATAATTATTAGGTTCAACATCATCAAGTGAACGATTAGTTGTTTTATAAACAATAAATCTAATAATTAAACTTAAAATGATAAAGACAATGCCCACTAACGTCGTACTTAATGCGATAACTTTCATTGAGAATAGGTCGCCAGTTTCTTCACTAAATAAAAATACTTGTGCAAATGACATTGTTGCATGGAATACGAGAGCGATATATATCGTACGTCCTTTAGTTGCACGTATGAGTTCACCAATAATAATTGAGAACATGAAAGTATAAAGGAAATGGTATCCCGCATATTCCATTCCATATGTCGTATTAGCAGCCCATATAGAATAAATTAAACCGACAATGATTGAAGCGAAAAATGTATTAACTTTATTTTCTACAATATTTTGTAAATAAGAACGGAATCCAAACTCCGCAAAAAATGCCATTAAAATATGACCAATAATAATTGTAGGAACTGATACAGATAAATCAGTTGCTTGTAATAAAATAAAACTATCGGCAAATGTGTTAAAACTAAACATGCCAATCATGAAAATAACTAGCGGTAAAATCAATGCTAGTAATATACGTTCAATGACTCTAATATCAACTGAAAATTTTAATCCAGCTAATTGAGTACGTTTATCTTTAAATGCAATAATACAAACAATTGCTGCGATAAACGGTGCAAGATCAGTAATATCAAATACAAAACGTTTAATACCTACTGATGCTTGAAAATCTCGTAGGATTAATGATAGCGCCATCGTGACAACGAAGAATACGAAGATAGTTAACGCCCATTGAAATCCTGATATACGATTCGTCTTCATTTATGTAACCTCCATTAGGGTAACCGTAAAAACTTTTTCTTTAATATTATACATATTACAAGGCCATAAATAAATTGTCCATTTTAAATATCATTAAAATGTAATAGTCTTGAATTATTTTTATATGATTGAAAACAATTTTTAATGTCTTAAATTAATTTGAAAAGGGTAATCATAAATATAAACAAATGGTAATGATAAATCTCGTTATGATGTAAGATAATGCTATAGAGTAAATAAATAGGGGGCAATATAATGTATACACAGGGTAATCCAAAACTATGGACTGGTCGTTTGGATAGTGAAACAGATCCTAAACAGTTTAGACATTTTCAAACAGTAAAGTTCGCTAATTTGGAAAATATGGAAAACGTAAGTGATAAGACAGGTGTTGGTCTCTTAGGATATGCCGTTGATAAAGGTGTTGAAAATAATAAAGGTAGAATCGGATCAAGAAAGGGACCAGATATCATAAAACATGAATTCGCGAAACTTCCAGATTTAAGTGAGTGCGAAATGTTGATTGATTACGGTAATGTTGAACATACAAGTAATCATCTTAGAGAAACGCAACAAGAGATGGCACAATTGTCTGCTAAAGTTATTAAGCAACATAAACAGGCTTTTTTAATTGGAGGTGGTCATGATATTACATATGCACAATATTTGGCTACTAGAGAAGTCTATTCAGATGCTTCAATTGGAATTATCAATATTGATGCTCATTTTGACACACGTCCTGATGAGCCACCTACATCCGGCACTATGTTCCGAGAAATTTTAGATAATGATGAAAATGTCGATTATCTAGTTTTAGGCTTGGCTCAAGGTGGTAATACACGTGCGTTATATGATTATGCAAAAGATAATAATATTATTTATGTGTATGCGGACGAACTTTTACATCAAGTGTCACCGACCATTAAAGATAAAATAGAAAGATTTATTCATGACCATGATACGATTATGTTTACCATATGTATGGATGTTATTGATAGTGCGTTTGCGCCTGGTGTAAGTTCACCTAGTGTATTAGGATTATATCCTCATTCCGTATTTGAAATAAGTAAGCGTGTAATATTAAGCGATAAGGTATCATCAATTAGTATTGCAGAAACTAACCCAGACTATGATGTTGATAATCGTACGTCAAAGTTAGCGGCGAATTTAATTCACCATTTCCTAGTTTAAAAAGTAGAATTAAATTGTCGTATATGACTCTGAAATTAGAAGATAACGATAACCTTTAAAATTAAATTCAAACATGAATGAGTAGAACGTTGAATTCGCGTTGAATTCTGTTCTACTTTTTTAATTACTTTTAATTGATAGAAAAGTTTGACAATTATGTTACGATATAAATAATTAGGGAGGTAATGGATGGTGATGAAGCGGTTAAGTTATAAGCAGCAATGGCTTGGAGATATTTCGCAAAATATAATGGCAGGTATCTTAATGGGTTTAGCACTACTCCCTGTAGCTATAGCCTTCTCGTTTATTGTTCATATCAGTACTACGATAGGGTTAATGAGTTGTGGATTAATGATGTTATTCATTAGCTTTCTTGGAGAACGAATAAGTATGGTGTCTGGACCAAGTAGTGGTATTTCGATAGTAGGTGCGTAGGTGCACCACTAGTAGAACAATACAATATTCATTACTTAATTATGGCCACGTTTATAATGGGCATCATTCTAATTATTTTTGACATGTGTCACATAGATAAGATCCTTAATCATATTCCAGATACTGTTGTTATTGGATTTATGAATGTATTGGGCATTCTATTACTTACAACGCAAATAAAATATATTTTTGGTATAACTACTGCGACTTATTTATCTTCAACATTTATTCGATTTATGCCAGCTCCGCTTATAGCTATAAGCGTCGTGACTTTAGCAAGTTATTTTCTTAAACCGAATGTTCAATTAGTCCACGATTTAGCAGAAATTCGACTTACCTTTCCTAAAATTTCTGTTTATACAGAACTTTTAAACATACATGCATTAAGTATTATTACTTTATATGCATTAACCATGTCTATTATTTGCGTAGTACAAACAAATCTTACAAATGAAATGATGGATGTAATTACACAAAGTCACTCCAATAAAGACCGAGAAGTTATTGGTCAAGGGTTAGCTAATTTGTTTGTCGGGTTATTAGGTGGATATGGTTTAAGCGCCTTAGTAGGTCAATCAAAATTTAATTTTAAAATGGGTGCTACTACGCGATTAGCCACATTCGTTACAGGATTATTTCTTCTCTCATGCGTCGTTATTTTAGGTACGATTGTAGGTTTTATTCCTATGGCAGTATTGGCTTCGGTATTAATTACAATATCAATGAATACATTTGATAGACGTATGTTTAAACATTTAAAAGAAGCACCTATAAAGCATAGTATCGTAATGTTCATAACGATTATTTTAATATTAATGTCACACAATTTAGTTATAGGTGTCGTTATAGGCACACTTATTTATTATGTCGTTCACTTTATTTTTACAAAGAAAGGAAGACCATCGCTATGACAACTTACAATGATTTTGTTAAATGGAGACGAACATTTCACAAATTTCCTGAAGTATCTCAGAAAGAATATGAAACAACTAAGCGATTAAAACGTATATTACAAACTTATGATATAAAAATAATAGATTATCCTTTAGAAACAGGGCTTATAGCTGAAATAGGACATGGTGAACCTTGTATTGCTGTTCGTACAGACATAGATGCTTTACCAATTACAGAGCAAGTTGAACATGAATTCACCTCAACAAATGAAGGTGTGATGCATGCGTGTGGTCATGATATTCATATGGCAAGTATTCTAGCTATTGCTACAAATTTAAAAGAACAAGAAGATAAACTTAAAGGTCGTGTGAAATTTATATTTCAACCTGCAGAAGAAACGGGATATGGTGCCAAAGCGATTGCAGAGACAGATGTATTAGACGATGTTAAAGCGATATTAGGTTTCCATAATTATCCAACTTTAAATATTGGAGAATTTGCAATTAAATCTGGACCAATTACTTCGGCAGTAGACCGTTTTGAATTTAAAATTCACGGTAAAGGTGCACATGCTGCTAAGCCAGAACAAGGTAATGATCCAGTCATGGTACTTGGTCAATTAATAACAAGTTTACAAACGATTGTAAGTCGAAATATATCAGCTTTTGATAGTGCTGTAGTAACTATTGGAGAAGTATCGTCTGGGAATACATGGAATGTGATTGCTGACCAAGCATATGTCCAAGGTACAGTGCGATCATTTAAGCAAGAGGTTCAAAATTATATAGAACAACGATTTAAAGAAATTGCTAAAGGATTAGAGACATTGTTCAATGTCGATATAGAAGTTATATATACTAAGCTGCCAGGAACAGTTTTTAATGATGAATACTTAACTGACCAAGCTAAGAAAGCTGCTCAAAAAGTAGGTTATCAAATCATAGAATTAGAGACACCCTATACTATTGGCGAAGATTTTTCTGGTTTACTAGCTAACCATCCAGGGGTATTTGCGTTTATTGGTTCTAATAGTAAATACGATTTACATCATCCAAAGTTTGATCCAGATGAGCGTATACTTGAGAAAGTTCCTGAGTACTTTATAACGTTGATTTATCAATTGCTTGACGACACAGCATTTAATGAATAATCAATGTTTCATTTAAGAGTTTGATTTGTGTAGCTATATTACAATTTTTGAAATGTGATTTAAAAAGCATGATGAACGGGTAAACAGACACTAAACATGTTTTAGGAGATGAGTAAATAATGGGTGCACAAGATCCAAGAACAAAATTTAAAACATCTGATTATGAAAAACAAGAACAAGAACTACCTGGACTTCAACCTGAACTAACACCACAACCTGACTGTGGTGAAACATCGTATGAAGGTCATAACCGATTGTTAGATTATAAAATGCTTGTAACAGGGGGAGACTCAGCAATAGGACGTGCAGCAGCGATTGCATATGCCAAAGAAGGGGCAGACGTTGCAATTAACTATCTTCCAAGTGAAGAACAAGATGCTCAAGAAGTTAAAGCTGTCATTGAAAAAGCAGGACGTAAAGCTATATTAATACCTGGAGATATTCGTGATGAACAATTTAACTATGATTTAGTTGAACAAGCGTATAAAGAATTAGGTGGTTTAGACAATGTGACATTAGTAGCAGGCCATCAACAGTATCACGATAAATTAGAAGAGTTCGATACACAATCTTTTAAAGAAACGTTTGAAACAAACGTATATCCAGTATTCTGGACAGTTCAAAAAGCATTGGATTATTTACAACCTGGTGCGTCAATCACTACAACATCATCCGTTCAAGGTTATAATCCAAATCCATTGATTCATGATTATGCAGCATCAAAAGCAGCGATTATTTCATTAACAAAAAGTTTCTCTGAGCAATTAGGGGAGCAGGGTATTCGCGTTAATTGTGTAGCACCTGGTCCATTTTGGTCTCCACTTCAAATAACAGGTGGTCAACCACAATCAGCGATTCCTCAATTTGGTCAAGATACGCCATTAGGTAGAGCCGGTCAACCTGTAGAGCTTTCAGGCACATATGTATTACTTGCTTCAGAGGATTCAAGTTATACGACTGGTCAAGTTTTTGGCGTCACAGGTGGCATCCAAATCAATTAAATATCTCAAAGTATAAATCCAACGCAAGGGTTTCAATAAAGACTCTTGCGTTTTTGTATTGAAAGGAGTGGATTACAGTGAAACACATTGATCCTAATCAACTATCAGATATCCAAAATTATAAACTATTAAGTGGTTCAATCATACCAAGGCCAATAGCATTTGTTACATCTTCTGATATCGAAGGACATGTAAATGCTGCGCCATTTAGTTTTTTTAATATAGTTAATAATGCGCCACCTATGATTGCTATTTCGGCACAGAGAGCAGGAGGAAAGCGTAAAGATACGGCAATTAATATAGAAAACGTCCAATCATTTGTTGTGCATGTTACAGATGAAGATAATGTTGAGGAAATTAATAAGACCGCTGCATCTATCAATCCTAAAGATAATGAACTTGATTTAACAGAACTCAATACCATCTCATCTGATGTGATTGATATTCCAGCTATAAAAGAAGCTAAAATTAGATTTGAATGTCAACTTGAACAAATGATTTTATTAGGCTCTGAAGATGATGGTGCTGATTTAATTATTGGAAAAATTGTTAAGTACCACATACAAGATGATGTGTATTTTGGTGATAGTAAAATTGATGCGAAACAATTAAAACCAGTAGCCCGTTTAGCAGGTAATGATTACGCTAAATTAGGTGAGCAATTTACAATTGAGCGTCCAACTAATTGATGATTAAGACATTATCTATAGCTTTAATATGTAATTTTCATAAAACTTTATTGACGTTATGACAGTAATCTTGTAACTTTAATAATAAAATTATTTTTAAAAAGGAAAGTAGGTTTAGTATGGAGGAACAAAGAAAGGGCAATGCATGGGCGTTACTTCCATTAGTATTATTTATTGCATTGTTTTTAGGTGTAGGTACCATTACAGGTGATTTCACTAATATGCCTTTAAATGTAGCTATCATGATTACTGTTATTGTTGCTTTAATAATGAATAGGAAAGAAACATTTGCTAACAAAGTTGAAGTGTTTACAAAAGGAGCAGGTCATTCCAATATCATTTTAATGGTATTTATATTTATATTGGCTGGTGCTTTCTCAACTACCACTGAAAAAATGGGTGGTGTTGAATCAACAGTAAATTTAGGTTTATCATTGATACCTCAAAATTTAATCATCGTTGGATTATTTGTAATTTGTATGTTTGTGTCAATTTCAATGGGTACCTCTGTAGGTACAGTTGCTGCATTAGCACCTGTTGGATTTGGATTTGCACAGGCAACTGATATTCCAGCAGCGTTAGCAATGGGTACTGTTGTAGGTGGTGCTATGTTTGGCGATAATTTATCGATGATTTCAGATACTACCATAGCTGCTGTTCGAACTCAAAAAACAAGAATGAAAGATAAATTTAAAGTGAATTTTTGGATTGTACTACCTGGAGCAATATTAACAATTATTGTCTTATTCTTCCTTACTAACGGTATCTCAATAGATCACTCTAAAAGCTATGACTATAATTTAATTAAGGTAATCCCTTATGTACTAGTATTAGTATTAGCACTCGTAGGGGTAAATGTAATCATTGTGTTAATCGGTGGTACGTTATTATCTGGTACTATTGGCTTATTTGATGGTTCTTTTGGTTGGAAAGGATTACTAAATGCAGTATCACAGGGTATTATAGGTATGGAAGATATTGCAATCATAGCAGTGTTAATTGGTGGTTTAGTTGGAATTATTCAGCATAATGGTGGAATTGAATGGTTATTAAATTTTGTTCGTTCTAAAGTTACAACTAAACGTGGTGCTGAATTTGGTATTGCTGGTTTAGTGAGCGCAGCTGACATTGCAACAGCTAATAATACAATTTCAATTATTATGTCAGGTCCATTAGCAAAAAATATTGCAGATGAATATGGTGTTGATCCACGTAAATCTGCAAGTTTATTAGATATATTTGCAGGGTGCTTTCAAGGCTTTTTACCTTATAGCCCACAAGTGATAGCTGCAGCTGGCGTTGCAAGTATATCACCATTTAGTGTAATGCCTTACTGCATTTATTCATTTTTATTAGGGATATGCGGTATTATAGCTATTATATTAAGATACCCTCGTGTTAAAGCTAAATCTTAAAGTAAAGACAAATAACAATAATAGACTTATAATTAGCATGTTTAATAAGAAAAATTAAAATAATAAAACATTTTAATAGTTCAAAGTTTGGAACTGTATTGAAATGCGTTAAAATAGATATAAGAGTGAAAGTAGGTGAAACAAGTGGCAAAGTATAATGTTGAGAATGAACATGTTGAAATTCATATCGAACGTTTATTAAAATACTCACCAGAATTAGTATATCAAGCTTGGACGGATGCTGACTTATTAAAACAGTGGTTTATGACATCTCAACGTACGAATAAGTCAATTGATGTAGATATGACTGAAGGTGGCTCATATCGCATAGTTGATTCACGTAATGGACGACAAAATATTATTCAAGGTACGTATCAAGAACTCGTTGACAATGAGTATATAAAAATGACAATTGGTATGCCTGAATTAAGTAATCAAGAGGATGTCATTGAAGTTGAATTTGAAGAGCGTGAAAACGGTGGCACACAAATGTTTTTCTTTTATCAGTCATTAGTTGAACGTGAACGACGCTTAACAACATTAGAATATAAACAAAAGAAAAAGGAATATCACGATTCTACTGTTCACGGTTTAGAATTGATGTTTGATAAAATGCATCAAATACTTGAACAATATGTAGAAGACAATAATCTATTAAAATAAAAACTTAGGACTTTGCGTGAATTCACGTAGCAGTCTAAACTGAGAAAATTTGATATCAATATTACCAAATATCTAGTCATTCTTACTAGGGTGGATACCCCAACAAGGACAGTTTACAAAGACAATCTCCTTGTTGGGGTTTTGATGTGTTAATAATTAATCAGTACCGCTATTTAGTTGTGATAAAGATTAACTGAGTTCACCTTTCTCTTTACGTTCATTATATTTTCTGATTAATGTTTCAAAGAAGATATGATAACTAATAAAACTTGAATAGTCTGTATCATCGTATAAATAGAAAGTATTACTTGATACATAAACATTATAGCTCGCTTTTTGGGCTAATGAATTATCTTTCATTGTTGTAACTGAAATAAAATATTTTTGGCGTAATTGAAGTAGATTTGTAACGTCTGTGAGTTGGTGACTCTCACCAGATAGAGAAATAATAAAGAATAAATCTTCATCAATAGAACGATTCAGTACCATTTTCAACTCATGAACGTCATGTAACACGATAATATTTTTATGCATCGTTAATAATATTCGCTGAGCTTCGTCCGCAACATTTTTCTGTGCACGACCAGTACCATATAAGTAGACGGTAGACGCCTGGTTAAGTTTATCGGTAATCAAATTATAATCAATACGAGCTAAATAGCTAAATGTTGTCTCTATTTCTTGTTTAAAAGCATCCATTGAATCTTTAGGTAGTTGACTTAAATGTTCACTTTCAAATTTTAAATAGGATTTAAAGTCACTATAACCATCAAATCCTAACTTTCGTGTAAATCTATGAATGGTAGCGTTAGATGCATGAGTGTATTGTGAAAGTTCGTGTATCTTCAAAGTTTTACATTGATTTACGTGCGTGTTTACAAAGTGTGCAATTTGTAGGTCATTATCATTTAACTTGTCAAAATTGGCATTTACTTTTTCATCTAGTAGCACAAAGACACCTCTTATTCTTCCTGAAAATATTTTCATGTATAGAAAACATAAACTGATTATACAAAATTATTTCAAAATCGGTCAATGTCATTGTATAAGTGTAAGCGTTTACTATAATAGATATTAAGAAAACGCTTTTATATGTACGATATATTTAAGTACTACATAGAAAGATTTGGGGGTTAAATTATGAACGCTATTAAACGTTTTGGGAGTGCAATGATTGTTCCTGTATTAATGTTTGCATTCTTTGGGATAGTATTAGGTTTTGCAACATTATTTAAAAATCCTACCATCATGGGTGGATTAGCAAATGATCATACATTTTGGTTTAAATTTTGGTCTGTAATTGAATCAGGTGGTTGGGTTATCTTCAATCATATGGAAATCGTATTTGTGGTTGGATTGCCTTTATCTCTAGCTAAGAAGGCCCCTGGTCATGCGGCTTTAGCTGCATTAATGGGCTATTTAATGTTTAATACCTTTATCAACGCTATTTTAACGCAATGGCCACATACATTTGGTGCTAATTTAGAAAAAGGTGTAGAAAATGTAACTGGATTAAAAGCGATTGCTGGTATTGAAACTTTAGATACTAATATTTTAGGTGGTATCATTATTTCTGCCATTGTGACATGGATACATAATCGTTTCTATAGTAAAAAATTACCAGAGATGTTAGGTGTATTCCAAGGTCTAACATTTGTTGTAACCATTTCATTCTTCGTTATGTTGCCAATAGCTGCAATTACTTGTGTTGTTTGGCCAACAATACAAAATGGTATTGAATCAATGCAACATTTCATTATCGCATCAGGCTACATCGGTGTTTGGTTGTATCATTTCTTAGAACGTGTGTTAATACCGACTGGTTTACATCACTTCATCTATGCACCAATTGAAGTAGGTCCGGTTGTTGCAAAAGACGGACTTAAAGCAGAGTGGTTTAGACATTTAAATGAATTTGCTGAAAGCAGTAAACCGTTAAAAGAACAATTCCATTACGGTTTCATGTTACAAGGTAACGGTAAAGTGTTTGGTGCTATCGGTATCGCATTAGCAATGTATTCTACAACACCTAAAGCCAATCGTAAAAAAGTTGCTGCGTTATTAGTACCAGCTACATTAACTGCGGTAGTTGTTGGTATTACTGAACCTTTAGAATTTACATTCTTATTTATCGCACCTTACTTATTTGTTATACATGCATTATTAGCAGCGACAATGGATACAATTATGTATGGTTTCGGTGTTGTTGGTAACATGGGCGGTGGATTACTTGATTTCATCGCGACGAACTGGATTCCTTTAGGACAAAATCATTGGCTAACTTATGTAGCTCAAGTTGTTATAGGATTGATATTCTCAGGTATCTATTTCGTTGTATTCAGATACTTAATCTTGAAATTTGATATTCCATTACCAGGACGTCGAGCTGAAGAAGAAGTTAAATTATTCTCTAAAAAAGATTATAAAGAGAAAAAAAGCGATGGAAGTACTGACAATTCTGGATTCCAACCTAGCAATGAATATGAAGCGAAAGCACATTATTATTTAGAAGGTTTAGGCGGAAAAGAAAATATTAAAGACGTTACTAATTGTACAACACGTTTACGTTTAACAGTTAATGATGAAACAAAAGTTGAAGATAGTGGATATTTCACTCATGAACAAATGTCGCACGGATTAGTTAAAAGCGGTAAAAATGTACAAGTCGTTGTTGGAATGACTGTACCCCAAGTACGTGAAGCATTTGAACATTTAGTTTATGATGATAATGATAAAAAATAATTAATCAATATAGCCAGTAAGTGAATTAGTATTTATTCACCTACTGGCTTTTTCATATACAATGCTTAATATACTTAGTAATTTGTCCAACTTAGCTTTATACTGATCACAAAACCAGAAACTTTTGTTGAGTGTGATATTGCTTGAACAGAATTAAAAAACAAAGAGGCTGGGACAAAATAAAATGTCTCAGCCTACTTTATCATTTTGTCAGTAGCTGACTGATTTGAAAATGCGCTTGAATCAAGCTTTTTTCAAACCTAGTCATCCTTGCCTGGTAGGCGGGGCCCCAGCAAAGAGAATTTCCTAAAGAAATTCTACAAGCTAAGCAAGCTGGGGATACAACGAAATAAATTTTGAGAAAATATTATTTCTGTCCTATTCCCTCTGTTCTGTAAACTAGTGTAAATTAACTATATAACTTAAAATATTTTTTAATAAAAATCTCACGAATTTTACTAAGATATATTTGCTTTATGCATCGCACGTGTTTTATAAGATGCTGAAAGAATATCAATATTTCTACATGCAATAGTTTGTAGTAATTTACTAAACGTTTCAGGTGCACAACATACGCTTGCACAGTTGTTATTTAAAGTATATTTAATTTCATAATTATTTGAGAAATAAGTCATAATATCAATGACTTTATCTTTTATGAATGCATCTTGGAGGCCATCAATTGCTAAGTCGAAACGTTTAGAAGCTTGATATGTTTGTTCAGTATCTAATAGCGTATTTAATCGTTTAGGAGATAAAATCTGATAAATTGAAAATTGGTAAAAACTTAAAAAACTAATGAAATATGGAAGTTGTTGCTTCGGTAAGCTAACTTCTAAAACTGGTATATCGTCGTGTTTGATTATTGAATATTGAAATGAATCGCAAAATTTAACGTCTTTACAGACTTTGATTAAATGTTTTCGAATTGATCTAGATTTTAAACCTACAATGTTGATAATGTAAGTTTCAAATTTGTCTAACAACATGCAATGACCTCCTATATTTATTTAACGTATGTAAAAAGCATTTAGCTTTAAAGTTCTCTAATAAAGCACACCGTTCTTTTATACACACTGATTGTATCACTCTTTTTTGATATTATCACTAGGACTTTTGAATGAACTTCGGTTTAATTATTTTTGTAATATAAACGTAACGATAATTAACATGAAATAAATATGAAAATGTTGATTGTTTATTAGTTAAAATGTGTTTGGTAATTTCATTAGTGAAGTGTGAAAATCAAATATTCATATGATAAAATTAGCAGTGATTGTAGTTATTAAAGGAGCAAACTTATGTATAAAGCTGTAGTATTTGATTTCGACGGTACAATTATAGATACAGAAAAACACCTATACGACATTATTAACAAACATCTTGCCTTTCATGGTGTGAAGCCTGTTTCCCTGGAGTTTTATCGAAGCCATATAGGAGGACACGCTCAAGGGTTACATGACTATATTGAGCAACAGATTGGTTTAGAAAAGAAACAAAAAATATATGATGAGCATTATGATACGAGCCATGAACTCGACATTATTGATACAGTTTCTTCATTAATGAAATATTTGAAACAACGACACATACCTATGGCGATTGCAACAAGTAGTTATAGAGAAGAAATTATGCCTACAATAAATGCGTTGGGTATCAATGAGTATGTCGATGTTATTGTTGGTAGAGAAGATGTTGGAGCGGTTAAACCTGATCCAGAACTTTATCTAACAGCTGTTCAACGTTTAAATTATTCACCAGCCCATTGCTTAGCCATAGAGGATTCAGCTAATGGAGCAACAGGTGCTATGAATGCTGGATTGGATGTAATAATTAATACTAACGAGATGACAGAAGAACAAGATTTTTCGACTATAAATTTTGTAGGTAAAGATTTAAGCTTTGAGGAAATTAAAAATCATTTCTTTGAGCTAAAGAAGGAGTAAACATATGTCGTGGCAAGTTATCCTATTCTTTTTAGCAGGTCCTATTATAATCGGCATAGGAAATTTAGTATTAGGTCCAATATTTAGTAAAAATATACCATTTAAAGTTCAAATGCGTTCTTTCTTAGTTGGAACAATGATTTATTTACTTTTAGCTACAATCGGTTACTACTTATTATTACAAGGAAGAATATAGATTACGCAATATAGTTAAAAAAAGAGATAGAAATGGGTAGAAACATCATTTAAAGTTCCTACCCATTTCCATCTCTTTTTTAATGCCTGAAAATCATATGAGTTTAGTTAATAAATAATTTTAGTATGATTGTAACAACTAATAATACGATGAGGATTAAATCAATACCTACCATAATTGTAAAACGGGTTGATTTCTGTCCTTGCGATTTAGCTTGTTGCATCGCTTTGTAATTTGGCACTAAACTAAGAATAAGTAAGACAATTATTAATATAATTCCTATTGTGACAGACATTAATTTGTACCTCCATTTCGTTTGTCAATCCATTCCCAAATAAAACCGGCTGCTAGGCCAATGATAAGCCCTGCAATAATTCCAATTTCAAGTGTAAAAAAGATTCCACCTATAATTAAGCAAACAATTAAAGAGATGGGTAACGTAATGCCAAATTTAAGTTTGCGTTCATCTGAATTGAAAATTGTAAATATAGCTAAATATAATAAGAAAAATGTTAGAGTTGCGATAATCGTTCTTATTATTAGTGGATTAACTGTATCATGCTTGGCACTGAAATAATTTAATAGGAAGAAGACAATGCCAAATATTATAGAAATTTTAACGCTCTTTTTTAATAATGACTGCATTCATTAATTCTCCTTTTACCTAACAGTAAAAATCTATCAAAAGTATATCACACTCTAAATCGATTTTTTACGAAATATTAAGCAATACATTTCTATCGAACTGATTATATGCAATAGTATAAAATGATTTCTATTTGCAAAAGTGAAATGTTTCAATAAAAAACATTGTAAAAAGTAACTCGTTTTTATTAATGAAAACGTTGTAAAATCAATGTTTTTTAAAATTTGAAAAGAGTAATTATAACAGTAATGGAAGCGATTTCAAAAAATTGTAAGATTTATGTTTTAATTTTGTCAAATTATAGTATAATGACTTCATTAAGGTAAAGAAACTTTTAAGGGAAAAGAAGGAAAGCAAAAGAGGGTTTTCTGAAAGACAAAAGTATTCGAACCTTAGATTTAATAGAGATGGGGTTATTTTAATGGATAACAATGAATTACATAGGGGGCTAAGTGCACGTCAGATTAGAATGATCGCACTTGGCGGTACTATCGGTGTTGGTTTATTTATGGGAGCAACTAGTACAATTAAATGGACTGGTCCATCAGTTATTTTTGCGTACTTAATTGCAGGTATCTTTTTATTCTTAATCATGAGAGCAATGGGAGAAATGATTTATTTAAATCCAACTACTGGATCTTTCGCAACATTTGCAAGTGATTACATTCACCCTGCTGCAGGTTATATGACAGCATGGAGTAATATATTCCAATGGATTGTAGTAGGTATGAGTGAAGTTATTGCAGTCGGTGAATATATGAACTATTGGTTCCCGAACTTACCTCAATGGATTCCTGGTGTGGTTGCAGTACTATTATTACTAGCAGCTAACTTGACTTCAGTAAAAGCATTCGGTGAATTTGAATTCTGGTTTGCAATGATTAAGGTTGTAACGATTGTATTAATGATCATTGCAGGTTTTGGTTTAATATTCTTCGGTATTGGTAATGGTGGCCATGCGATTGGTATCTCTAATTTATGGTCTCATGGTGGATTTATGCCAAATGGATTTGTAGGTTTCTTCTTTGCATTATCAATTGTTATTGGTTCTTACCAAGGTGTAGAATTAATTGGTATTACTGCTGGTGAAACTAAAGATCCACAGAAAAATATCAAAAGTGCGGTAAATGGTGTTATCTGGCGTATTTTGATTTTCTACATTGGAGCGATTTTCGTAATTGTTTCTATCTATCCTTGGAACCAATTAGGTGAAATAGGAAGCCCATTCGTAGCTACATTTGCAAAAATTGGTATCACATTTGCAGCAGGATTAATTAACTTCGTTGTATTAACAGCAGCATTATCTGGATGTAACTCAGGTATCTTTAGTGCAAGTCGTATGATTTTTACATTAGCACAAAAAGGTCAAATGCCTAAAATCTTTACAAGAGTAATGAAAAATGGTGTACCATTCTACCCAGTATTAGCCATTGCTTTAGGTATCTTAGTTGGTGCATTATTAAACGTTATTCTTCCTTTATTCATTAAGGGTGCAGATAGTATTTTCGTATATGTTTATAGTGCATCTATTTTACCGGGTATGATTCCTTGGTTTATGATTTTAATTAGTCATATTCGATTCAGAAAATTACATCCTGAAAAAGTTGAAGGACATCCATTTAAGATGCCTGGCGGTACATTTGCAAGTGCAATTACGATTTTATTCTTATTAGTCGTATTAGTAGGAATGTTATTTAACAAAGAAACAGTTATTTCTGTAGTGATTGGTATTATCTTCTTAGCTGCGGTAACTGTATACTACTTCGTTCGCGGACATCATAAAAATGATGGATTCCGAAAAGTTAAATAGAATACTAAATAAATCATATTATAAATCATCAACACATTATTCAAACTAAACTAAGGCACAAAGTACTTTGATTCATGTTTAAAAGAGGTTGAGACAATAACGTTGTCTCAACCTCTTTTTGTGATAGTTATTACTTAATAACAGATTAACTGTGAATAACTTAGGTTAAAAGAAGAATAATAAACCTTGTTCATTTTCATTACCTTCTATATGTCTTGATTTTTAATAGGAATCTTAATGTTTAAATTCTACATTAGATAGGTATTTTCGATAATTATCAAGAGCCATTTTAGATTGTGTGATGAAGTCTAATGACGATTCATAGTTCAGTGCGATATAACGATAGAAAAGAACATCAATGGTAAACATTTGAGCAAATAAAGAAGTTGTCGCACCCATACGTAATTCATTTTCGTCTGAATGTCCATATGTCAGAACAATGTCAGAATGCTGAGCTACGTGATTATGCTCTGAACTTGAAATTGTAATAATTGGGATATTATAATCCGACACAACTTTCACCATTGCACGAAGTTCACTTTGATCGCCATTATTAGTTATAAATACAACGCAATCTTCTTTATCATGCGTAGACAACATGGTTGTGAATAAATGAGTTTCTTGAACGAGTTGGACATTGAGCCCAATTCGAGATAATTTTTGATATAAATCTGTCGCACAGACATATGACGCACCATAACCAAAGATAAAGATGTTATTTGCACGTTTAAAATGTTGGCATATGTTATCAATCGTTGTGTTATCTGCAAACGTAGAACTTTTTTGAAGTGCTTCTTCTGCACGATGATAAAGTTTCTTTTTTAAAGTATCTACCGATTCATTGTTAAGCAATTCTATCTTATAAGGTGTTTGTTGTTTTGGAAATAACATCGCAAGTTGTGATCTAACTTCATGAAAACTTTGATTGATCAATTTTTGGCTATATCGATTTAACGTTGAAACACTCATTTCAAGTTCTTTAGCAATCTCTTGATTCGACATGCTAATAACTTTATGTGGTGAGTTTAATATAAATCGTGATAATTTCTTTTCATTTTTAGAAAATGAAGCATAATTTTCGTCGATTAAATATAAAATGTTTGTCATCTAATCACCTAGTTTGTTTAAGTTTCTCATTTCTTTAGTCGTACCGAAGAAGTATGTGAAAATAAAGCCAGCTAGGTACGCAGATAATAATCCTATGATGTAACCTAAATATTTTTGATGGGCAATTAACGGTAATAATGAAATGCCACTAGGTCCGATAGCAGTGGCACCTATATGACCAATGCCACCTATAACTGCACCACCGATGCCACCACCAATACATGCTGTGATGAATGGACGACCTAACGGTAAGGTAACACCGTAAATAAGCGGTTCTCCAATTCCTAAGAATCCGACTGGTAACGCACCTTTAATTGCATTTCTTAAAGTAGTATTGTTTTTACATCTTACCCAAAGTGCTAATGCAGCCCCAACTTGGCCAGCACCAGCCATAGCAGCAATAGGTAACAAATATGTTGCACCTGACTGATTTATTAATTCAATGTGTATTGGGGTAAAAATATGATGCAATCCTAACATAACCAGTGGTAAGAAAAATGCACCTATAATAAATCCGCTAAATATGCCACCTACACCAATAACCCAATTCACTACGCCTACTAATCCATCAGAAATAAATCCAGCTATAGGCATAAAGAAGAATATGGTTAGTAATCCTATGATAAGTAATGAAATTGTTGGTGTCACTATAATATCTATAGCATTGGGAACTATTTTATGTATTTTTTTCTCAATTATACTTAATAACCATACCGCTAAGATCACTCCTATAATGCCACCTTGTCCAGCTATTAAGGGTTCACCAGTAAATACATTTTTAATTGGATTATCTTCAGTAATACCTGTTAATAAAGTCGTACCCCCAATAACACCACCTAAACCTGGTGTTGCACCGAATACTTTTGCTGCATTAAAACCAGTGAAAATAGCTAAATAGGCTAACATGCCATCTTTGATGACATTTAATACGGCCACAAGTTGTTTTACCCAATCAGCTGAAATGGTACCAGCAGTTATAAAGTTATTCAATACAGCTGCAATACCACCAATAAGTCCTGCTCCTATAAATGCGGGTATGAGAGGTATGAAAATATTAGCAATTGACTTTAAAATTGTATTCATTTTACTTTGTTTACGTTTTTGTTGGAATTCACGTTTATATTGTTTTGCTTGATTTTTAATATTTGACGTGTTGCTACGATGGGGGATATCTTCACCTAATTGAACACCACTTAGCTTTACCATTTCTGCGGATACTTTATTTACCGTTCCAGGTCCGACTACAATTTGAAGTCGCTCATCTTGTACGACTCCGAGCACGCCTTCTATGTTTTTAAGTTTAGGATAATCAACTTGTGTCTCATCGTTAATTTTGAGGCGCACACGTGTCATACAATGGATAATGTTGTCCACATTATCAATGCCACCAACCGCATCTAAGATGTGATGGGCCAATTGTTGTTCCTTATTCATATCATTGCCTCCTTAAGATTGAATTGCTTTTTTTACAATGCCATTATTATTTACGAGTCTTGATTGAGCATCGCTTTTAGTTGTGTTACATAAATTCATAACGATTGCAATTTTAATATCATTGTCGGCTTTTATATAGAGTTCTTGAGCTTCTTTAAAAGTTAAGCCACAAATCTCTTCGATAATATGTATGGAACGTTGTTCAAGTTTGTAATTTGTCGCTTTTAAATCGACCATCAAGTTATCATAAACTTTACCAACACCAATCATAGTCATTGTTGATATCATATTAAGCACAAGCTTTTGAGCGGTACCTGACTTTAAGCGTGTAGACCCTGCTAATACTTCTGGACCAACATTGACTTCAAGTGCATGGGAAGCGACAGTACTAATGTCACTATTCGTATTGCAAGAGAGGGCAACAGTCAGTGCACTTATTTCATTCGCATATGTTAATGCTCCTTTAACATAAGGTGTGCGACCACTTGCCGAAATACCAATAACGACATCTTTTTCATTTAAATGGATTGTTTTCAAATCAGTTATTCCCATTTCGTAGTTATCTTCAGCACCTTCAATCGCTTCAGTCATAGCTTGCTGCCCTCCAGCAATTAAGCCAATTACTTCATTAGGATGCGTATTGAAAGTTGGAACACATTCAGCTGCATCTAATACACCTAAACGACCACTTGTACCAGCTCCTATATATATTAGACGTCCACCATCTCGAAAACGCGTAATTGTTTGTTCGATTACTCTGTTTAACTGGGGTAAAATAGGTTCAATTGCTTTAGCTACTAGTTGATCTTCTTTATTCATTGTTTTTAAAGCATCTAAAATCGACATTTCATCTAAATGCATTGTTTGTGTGTTTCTGCTTTCAGTAGTTAAATGTTCCATTAGCGTTTCTCCTTTTCAGTAATAAATTCAAATGTGTCACCAGGTTGTATTAAATCAATAACGACTTTATCTTCATCACATATCGTTGCTACATGATTAATCGCCTTATGATTAGACAATTCTGTTTTAATCACTTGTAGCTCACCTTCGTAACGTTGATTAAGTGAATTATCAACCGTGACGTCTCCCTTATAGCGATAATGATTGAAGTTATTGGTTGGAGGAATATTTACTTTAGTTAATCTAGAATACTTGGAGCGTATTACATTCTCAGGTGCATCCAAACGAGATGTATGTTGTTTGAAAATGAGTTGTTCATATGATTTGTCAAAATAAGATAGACGAAGTTTGAAATGACGGTGATAAATCATCTGCTGTAATGCAACTGCTTCTGCATAGTTGATTGCAGTATCACCAATAAGAATATAATCCAAGTTATATTTTAATAGTGAATGTGAAGATTGAAGTAATGTCATGTGTCTATGTTGTTCAATGGTAGGAAGTCCTTTATACAATGGACCTCTCAATGTAGTTCCAGGAATAAAAGCCATAATTGAGGCATGCTCATCATATTTTCTAATGAGGTTATTTCGTTCTTCAAAAAGGTTTAAAGCTAAACCTGTATCAGGTCTGGGATAATAGTTATGACAAAAATAGACTTTAGGTAATGATTTTTGATTATAAAGTGTATCCAAAATTTCAGTAGTGATAGTACTGGCATTTAGACAACACTGTAAATTATGATGAAACAAATCTGCAATTAAATCATAATTAAAATGATCATCAATTCTAATAACAAAGTTTCCATTAGAAAATTGATCGAAAAAACGATAAACATTCTGATTCAGTAATGATGGATTTATATCAATAATGTAGGTTACCGATTCATCTTTTAGCAATTGGCATAATTCTCCCAAATATGTCAATTTAGTTTGATCGTTTTCCTCAGGTATTTGTAGTGATGTGAAAATAACGTCGTAACCGAGAACAACCATATTTAATATGTATGATTTGTTTAATGGTTGACCTAAATAGACTGAGAAACCTAGCATATGAATCCTCCTAATTACTGTAATCACTTACAATTATAGCGTTTCACGTTTTCTATTACAATTTACATATATATTATATAATTTTTATAATTAATTGCTTAAGCGACTTGGGTAATTAGTTGAATTGAAGGAGATAGTTGAAGCGTTTATTATGCTATTAAAAAAATTAAGGATTAGATATTGAAATTGCAAATGTGATATACGAGGTTCACTTACTTATATTCATTTAACAAATAAACTAATGTTTGATGCAATTGGTCTTGACGTTGTTGTAAATCAACTAATATCGTCCCTTGATGGAATTCGTGTAGTGGTTTTAATGATAGATCATTTAATAATTTATAATAGAATTGATCTGATTGCATCGAGAATTTAGACTTGGAGTCATTAGTACTGTTTTGAAGGGTTAACGGTAAACTGTCAGTAAAATTTTTAATGGATGTGTTATACGCTTCTATTTCTCTATTTAAAAATCGATTGTCCATTAAATAGTAATACCTTATTTTTTCAACGTGAGTGAGTAAAATTATGAGTTGTTGACGCATTATTGTGGATTGAAGCATATTCAATGCAACTCCTTGAAGATATTAAATTGTAGAAGAGGTATGAATGAGGAGAACCAATCGAGAAAATTATTCAGTCGTCTCGATTGGATTTAAAAATTGGGTATAATTATCGATAGATATGTCATAAGTTTTAATGGTCTTTTCAAAGGAATAAGAAATGTCATAAATATCAAGTACTGGTAATTCTCTTGTTCTTCCTAAACCGATTTCATAAATAATTGATAGCCACTCGCCATTACGACATAGTAAACCAATGAATATGACATTCTCGGCAATAGTGTCTTGATTATCAATAAAATCAATCAACATAACATTTCGTTCAGAACTATAAATTAAAATGTCTGCAAATAGATGGGGTAATGTTATTTGTTCTGTATCTTCAAACTTAATTAAGTTAGTCATTTGGTTTAGTGATTTACGAACACGAGTATTAGGAATATTGATAATCTGATTAATGATAGATTGAATCTCATTGGTGTATGGTAATGTTGAATAGGATTGGCTTTCTATTAAGGTAAGATATAGAGATAATAGCTGCTGTTCAGTAAAATTTAATTTTATTTTATCTTCAGATTTTTGAATCTGATATCCACCATTTTTGCCTTTATGAGCATATATTTGGACACCTTGATTTTCTAAATCGACAATGTCACGACTAATTGTACGAACAGAAACATTTAAGTGTTGCGCCAATTCAGATGCATTCATTGTATGACCTTGTTGTATTAATGAAATAATTTGATTCTGGCGATCTAATTTCTTCAACATAAACACCACCTATAACCATTACATATTACATTAATTATAACATAACACTGCGTATGAAGACATTTTCAGTACTTTAGTAGATTATGCGTGTAAAAGTAAACATTTTTTATTGGGAAAACGCTTACAAAATTAAATGTTTTATGCTATTATAATATTTGTAACAGGGGAGAACGAATTCAAACAAAGGGGTAGAAGCTATATAACAGATAGCTTGTTGTGAATCGTTCAAGTTACATCGAAACATCTTCAATATTTATTACTTACTTTCCTTTCTATTTGTCGGCTAGCAGATGACTAGCCGATTTTTTGTGTCTTCATTTAAAAATTCCTATGACAAATATGAGCAGTAAGATACAATAAAGTGAAATAGATAGTTGAGGTGAAATCATGCAAAACAAACTTCATAATATAGATGCGCATATCATGGATTGGTTAAAACATCTCGATGATGTTATTCCCAATTTGATAACAGATATGATTACTGACACTAAAATAAATCGATTTGATTTAGTTACAAATGTAGATAAACAACTTCAAAATAAATTTGAAGCGTATTTAGCTGAACACTTTCCAAGTCACCAATTATTAGGTGAAGAAAAAGATAATAGCATGATTCGGCCATATGAAGGGCATTTATGGATTATGGATCCAATTGACGGTACAGCTAATTTAGTAAAACAGCAAGAAGACTATTGTATTATCATCGCATATTTTGTTGATGGCGAACCTAAACTTTCTTATATATATGATTATCCTCACGATAAATTATATAAAGCAATAGCGGGTGAAGGTGCATTTGTTAATGGGCAACAATTGGTGGCACCTAATGACTTAAAATTGCAAGACGCTATTATCTCTTTTGGGACTCAATATATAAATGATGATACAAGCAAAGCATTATACGATGCTTCGTTCAGTGTGAGAAATATTGGTTCATGTGGTTTAGATTCAGTAAGAGTGATTAAAGGACAATTTGGTGCTCACATTAATACAAACCCAAAGCCATGGGACATTGCAGCGCAATTTTTATTTGCGAAAGAATTAAATTTGAAAATGACTCAATTAAATGGCGAACCGTTAGACTTTGCTAAGAGTGGCCCATTCATTATTAGTAATCACGGATGTTACAAAGATATACTAGCTATTATTAATCGAAATGGCGGGTATCATATTTAATAATATTGATAGCTGTTTTATGAAAAGTTACTTCTTAAGTCGTATAGAAAGTTAATCATTTTAATATATAATAATTATATTAATTCATAAAACAGAATAGGAGTGGTAGGATGCGTAGAACGCATAGACGAATGAGCCTGCCCGTTAAAATAATTACATGGTTTATAGGAATATTAGTTGTTTTAGCAATAGTTGCGTCAATTTTTGTAGTAGCTAGTATTTTTATTACAAGTGGTAAGATTCATAATCCTTTAAACAGACAATATTCAGAATTGAGATCGAAAAATGTAAGTTTGTCAAATGGTGATCCATTTACTATTGCATTATTTGGTGTAGACTCAAATGCTCAACGTAAAAGTGAGAATGACGGTGAAAGAAGTGACACAATTATGCTTCTTTCTATTAACCCTAAGAAACAAAATACAGAAATTGTAAGTGTACCTCGTGATACACAAGCTGAAATTGTAGGTAAAGGCACGACTGAGAAGATTAATCATGCATATGCTTATGGTGGACCAACGATGGCTGTTAAATCATTAGAAAAATTAATGAATGTTCCTATTGATCATTATGGGACAGTTGATATGGATGGGTTACATGATATGATTGATGCTTTGGGCGGTGTGAATGTTACTAGTAATGATACTTTCACCACTAAAGGAACTAAATTTGTAAAAGGTCAATCAACTCATGTGGATGGAGATACTGCAATGGCCTTCATACGTAGTCGTAAAGAGGAAGGTGCTGGAGGAGATTTTGGCCGTCAAGAACGACAACAACTTATCCTTCAAGCAATGGCTAATAAGATGACAAGTACTTCGGCGCTCACGCATTTTCCATCATTAATTAATCAGATCCAGAAAAATGTTAAAACCGATTTAACATTGAGTGACATGAATGATATTAGAATGAATTATAAAAATGCTAATACAACTGTAAACCGACATCAATTAGAAGGTCAGGGTGGTATTCAAGACGATGGATTGTGGTATTTCATACCTAATGACGATTCAAAGCAAAGTGCCACAGAAATATTGAATAATAATTTACAAAATTAAATTTTTAATGCAATAGACGTTTTTACTTTAGCTGTTATTACTAGGATTTTTATAGAGGTAGGACAATGAGAGAGAAATCATTTCAGTCCTATCTCTATTTTTATTTTTTTAAATTGTATCTGAATTTAAGTTAGTTTTTTTACATTTGAAAAACAATGTATATTTAATTCTTTTAAAATTGCAAAAATTCATGAAACGCTTAACATTTAATGAAATAAGTAATACAATTAATGTAATTCTATGTTCAATATATGTGGGGTATTGAAATGGAATAGTTAAGTAGCCAAAGTCATTTTACGGAAAATTTATATAGATGGGGTGGAAAGTATGCAAGAACATTTAATCGTCACGCTTGATGGCACTGATTATCTTGTAGAACCTGGAACAAGTTTACTCGAGTTTATAAAATCTCGTGATACTTTCGTACCTTCAATTTGTTATAACGAATCAATGGGACCAATTCAAACATGTGATACATGTATGGTTGAAATTGATGGCAAAATTGAACGTGCGTGTAGTACTGTTGTAGATCGACCCATGACAGTTAATACTCAGAATAATGATGTTAAAGCTAGCCAAAAGGAAGCTTTAGATCGCATTTTAGAAAAACATATGCTGTATTGTACAGTATGTGATTACAATAACGGTGATTGTGAAATACATAACGCTATGGACGCATGGGGATTAGAAGAACAATCATACGAATACAAAACGAAACCATATGAAAAAGACTATGGTCCATTCTATCGATATGACCCAGACCAATGTATTCTGTGTGGTCGTTGTGTAGAAGCGTGTCAGGATATCGAAGTAAATGAAACAATTTCAATTGATTGGAATCGTGAGCATCCTAGAGTTATCTGGGATAATGATGTTCCTATTAATGAATCATCATGTGTATCGTGTGGACAATGTGCAACTGTATGTCCTTGTAATGCCATGATGGAAGTGAATATGGAAGGTAATGCTGGTTACATGACAGATACTGAACCAGGTTCACTTGCTGCAATGATTGATTTAACTAAAAAGGCTGAACCAGGTGATGGATTACTATTTGCAGTTTCTGATTCAGAAGCGGAAATGCGTAAAGAACGCATTAAGAAAACGAAAACAGTTTGTACATATTGTGGTGTAGGTTGTTCATTTGATGTATGGACTAAAGACAGAGAAGTGCTAAAAGTTCAACCATCACATGATTCTCCAGCAAACAAAATTGCTACATGTGTTAAAGGTAAATTCTCTTGGGGTCACATTAACTCAGACCAACGTTTAAAGAAACCTCTAGTTAGAAAAGATGGAGAATTCCATGAAGTTGAATGGGATGAAGCTTTAGATGTTATTGAAACTAACTTTAAGCGAATCAAAAATGAATATGGTGGCGATCATTTAGCATTTATCGCATCTTCTAAAGGTACTAATGAAGAATCATATTTAATGCAAAAACTTTCACGACAAGTCTTTGGATCTAACAACGTTGATAACTGTTCAAGATATTGCCAAGCACCAGCAACGAAAGGTCTATTTAGAACTGTTGGTCACGGTGGTGACTCTGGTTCAATTGAAGACCTTGAGAGAGCTGCTATGACTGTTCTAATCGGTACAAATACAGCTGAAGCGCATCCAGTTATTGCATCTAGAATGAAACGTGCACAAAAGTTATTCGGACAAAAGATGCATGTATTCGATATTAGAAAACATGAAATGGCTGAGCGTGCAGATGCATTCTATCAACCTAAGCCAGGAACTGATTTAGTTTGGTTAGGTGCAGCTACTAAATATATCATTGACAACGATTTACACGATAAAGCTTTCTTGAATGATTGGGTTGATAATTATGAAGATTACTATAAATCATTAGAATTGTTCACTATGGATTTTGCAGAAGAAACAACAGGTATTCCTAAAGAACAAATCATTAGCTTTGCAGAAGAAGCTGCAAAAGCTGAATCAATGTCAATTTGTTGGGCAATGGGTGTTACACAACAAGACATCGGTAGTGATACAAGTACAGCTATCTCAAACTTATTGCTCGTGACAGGTAACTATAGAAAACCAGGTTCAGGTGCTTATCCATTACGTGGTCACAATAATGTACAAGGCGCAAGTGATATGGGAAGTATGCCAGATCAATTCCCAGGTTATCAAAAAGTAGCTGATGATGAAGTGAGAGCAAAATTTGAAAAAGAATATGGTGTAGAATTAAATCCAACACCTGGACGCGATAATCACCAAATGATGGAAGGTATCCATAATGGAGATATTCAGTCATTATACTTATACGGTGAAGATACAGGTATTGTTGATTCTAATATTAATTTTGTTCAATCTGCATTAGAAAAAGTAGACTTCTTAGTTGTTCAAGATGAGTTCCTAACTTTCACAGCAACATATGCAGATGTCGTCTTACCAGCTAGTCCATCATTAGAAAAAGATGGTACATTCACGAATACAGAACGCCGAATTCAACGTATTAATAAAGCATTACAACCGCTAGGCGATTCTAAACCAGACTGGGAAATCTTCCAATTAATCGCACAACGCATGGGCGCAGATTGGAATTACAAACATCCAAGTGAAATCATGGATGAAATTGCACGATTAACACCATCATATTCAGGTGTAAATTATGAACGATTACAAGGTTTCAATAGTCTTCAATGGCCTGTAGCACCAGATGGTACAGACCAGCCAACATTATATATGGATGGCTTTAACTTTGAAAATGGTCGTGCTAAGTTATTCCCATTAACATTTGACAATTTCTTTAAAGAAGATGAAGTTTATGACCTGCATGTAAATAATGGTCGTTTACTAGAGCATTTCCATGAAGGTAATATGACTTATCAAACTGAAATGATTAAGTATAAAGTGCCAAATGCATTTGTAGAAATTTCTCCAGAGCTAGCTAAAGATCGTGATATTCATGAAGGCGCAGAATTACGATTGATTTCAGAAACGGGTGAAGCAACATTAATTGCAACTGTAACTGATCGAGTTAAAGGCAGAGAAATTTATATTCCTTTAAATAATGATGCTATGTCAAATGGTGATTTAGGTGCTATCAATAAATTAACTAATAGTGATGTAGATAAATATACAGATACACCATCTTATAAACGAACTAGTTGTCGCATGGAAGTATTGACTCGTAAAGGTAAATCACCATTAAATCCAACAAACTTCCGTGTCGATAAAAAACGTAACCCGCAATATAGTGTCCAAGTACAGAAAAAATGGGAACGTCCCGACTATGTTTTCCCAGGAAATGTGGTGGATAAATAATGGCTGAAAGAATAACTAAAATTAAACGTTTAGAGAAATCAGAAGAACAAATTAAAATCGAGAGTATCAATGAAGTAACAGATGCTATTGCAGAAAATAAAGATAGTATTTTAAAAGCAATACGTTTAGTAAAAGCATTAGATGAAGCTAAAATTCTTGATTTAATGAACGGTGGCATTAGAGGACGTCAAGTCATAATCAATAAATTTATGACAGAACTTAACAAAGATTTATATGCGGGTCTAATTACAAATTTAGCACCAATGGTCTTTATGTTAGGTGAGCTTAATGTTCAAGAGTTAAGCCAATTCTTAAATAAATTAAATAAAGGATTGCACGTTGCAAATCAAGCAAATCCTAATGCTAAAACAAGTATTCGTAGTCTAATGGGCGTACTCAAAGACGATGATATGAATCGTAGCTTAACTTATATGCTCAATTTACTTAAAGGGATGTCTAGAGAAGATAAATAATACATTAATGTATAAAAAGATTGGTACAAATTAAATAATCAAAGGCTACAAAGTAAATATGCAGTAGATGACTGAATTGAGAAGGCACTTATACTAAACTTACTTAGTTCAAGTCATCCTTAGGGGTGGGATAATGAATTCAAATCGAATTCTGTCTCGCTCCTTTCTTTCATTATTTAATAAGATTTATAAGTACTTTCTACATAAATTATGGTAAGGTGTAGTATATATTATTACTAAAGAAGGGGTGAGAACAATTCATCCAAACGCGATTAAAATTATGACAGTTATTTCTAATGTCTTTATTGTTTTAGGAATTATTTTTTTAATTATGATGCAAATGGTGTTAGCGATTTCAATGTTCGCTGTGTCATTAGCAATTAGTTTAGTTATATTTAACGTGCTTTTTCGAGATCGAACTGGCATGAAGATAGTCATCAACATATCATTTGCTATAGTCTTAATTGTTATTATAAGTACTTATTTTTATTTATCTTAAATAGCTATAAAGGATTGTCATCTACATGAAGCAATTAAACCATTTGCGTTTACCATTCATACTGTTGCTTATTATTATCATTGTCTTCATAGTATTATTAATAATTAAGCACTCAGAACTGTTGGACAATGATCGCAACTATAGCTTTCAAGAAGCAATTCAGAATCAAACAGATTCGAGTGTATTGAATACAGTAGACAGTGATGGTGAGTTTGTAAATGCAAATAGCCGAGAAATAGAGAGGGCAATGCGCATTACTCGAGACGATAATAAGTTAAAATACATGGATATTTCACAACAAGTTCCTATGTCAAAACAAGAAGTCAAAAAGATGTTAAAAGGAAATGGTATTCTTGAAAATCAAGCTGATGCTTTTATAGAGGCTCAAGACAAATATCAAGTCAATATTATTTATTTAATAAGCCATGCACGTGTGGAGACTGCTAATGGTAACTCTAAACTTGCCAGTGGTATTAAAGAAGGTAACAATCGTTATTACAACTTTTTTGGAGTCGGTGCTTTCGATGAAAATGCTATTCATACAGGTAAGAGTTACGCTAAGGAAGCATCATGGACTTCACCACGAAAAGCGATACTTGGTGGAGCTAAATTTATTAGAACGAATTATTTTGATAATGATCAAATTACGCTGTATCAAATGAGGTGGAATCCTAAAAGTCCAGGCCAACATCAGTATGCAAGCGATATTTTATGGGCAGATAAAATCGCAAAGTATATGCAAGCATATTATGACCAATTTGGTATAAAAAAAGATGATGTACGTAAGAACTTCTATGCCTTCTAAACTGATTGGATAATAGAGTGATATACAATATAAGTTGCAACTGCAACATACTGTTAAGATAAAATTTAGGTGAATTTAATATTGAGGTGTAAATAAATGAAAATTGCAATAATAGGTGCAGGTATAGGTGGTTTAACCGCTGGCGCACTTCTTTCAGAAAAAGGACATGACGTTTCTATATTTGAAAGACAATCAAATATAAGTGAAGTTGGTGCAGGTATAGGAATTGGTGATAATGTTATCAAGAAATTAGGTAAACATGACCTAGCTAAAGGAATTAAAAATGCTGGCCAGAACTTATCTGCAATGAATGTACTAGATGATAAAGGAAATATTTTGTCTGCAGTAAAATTAAAAGAGGCTACGTTGAATGTAACATTAGCGCGACAAACTTTGATTGAATTGATACAATCTTATGTTAATCCTCAATGCATTTATACAGACCATGATGTTATTAAGGTTGAAAACGTTGAACAACATACGATGGTTCACTTTTCAAATCATGCAAGTCAAATTTTTGATTTATGTATAGGTGCGGACGGGCTTCATTCTGTTGTCAGACAAGCTATTCATCCGAATGCGAAGATACTTTATCAAGGGTATACGTGTTTTCGTGGCTTAGTGGATGATGCTGATCTACATAACATTGATATTGCTAGTGAATATTGGGGTAAACGAGGTCGAGTAGGGATAGTGCCACTTATTAACAACCAAGCTTATTGGTTTATCACAATTAATGCGTCTGAAAAAGATCCCAAATATCAATCGTTTGAAAAACCACATCTACAAGCATATTTTAATAATTATCCTGAACCAGTACGACAAATTTTAGATAAGCAAAGTGAAACAGGTATTCTGAAGCATGATTTATATGATATGAAACCACTCAAATCATTTGTAAATCGACGTATTCTATTGTTAGGGGATGCAGCGCATGCAACGACGCCTAATATGGGTCAAGGTGCTGGACAAGCTATGGAAGATGCGATTGTACTAGTTAATTGTTTAGAAGAATATGATTTAGAAAAAGCATTAAAACGTTATGATAAATTAAGAGTTAAACATACTACAAAAGTTATCAAACGCTCAAGAAAAATTGGTAAAATAGCGCAAAAAGATAAAACATTTGCTATTTCATTACGTAATAGTGTTATGAAACGAACACCTAAACGTTTGTTAAGTGGACAAACTAAATTCCTGTATAAAGCGAAGCATAAATAAAATAAGACGGATACTGAAGACTAATTAAGCATATAAGTTAATGATTAATATGCTTCGTAGTCTCTTTCAGTTTCCGTCTTATTTACATTATAAATTATTTATTAACTATAAACTGTGGATTTTCACCATTTAACTTTTTAATCGTATCATTTGCGACGATTTTAGACATCATATCTCTTGCTTCATAAGTTGCGTTACCAATATGAGGTGTGATAACTACATTATCTAGTGATTTCAAACCTTCTGTAATTTCAGGTTCAAATTCATATACATCTAATGCGGCACCTTCAATTTCTTTGTCTTCTAAAGCTTTTACTAAAGCTTCTTCATTAACTATTGGACCGCGACCTGCATTAATTAAATAGGCTGTAGATTTCATCAGTTTAAATTGTTCGGTATCAATCATGTGATGTAAATCAGGATTATAAGCAGCATTGATTGTGATGAAGTCAGCATTTTCAAGTAAGGTATTTAGATCTACATATTTTGCACCAATTTCACGTTCTTTTTCTTTCTTTTGGTGAGGACCAGTATATAAGATATCCATATCAAAACCTTTAGCACGCTTAGCTACTGCACTACCAATTTCACCTAAACCGATTATGCCAATCGTTTTGCCAGACACTTCACGACCTCTAAAGAATAAAGGTGCCCATCCATCAAAACCTTGTGTTCGAGATAATTTATCTCCTTCAACTATGCGACGCGCAACTGCTAAAACGAGTCCGAAAGTTAATTCAGCAGTTGAGGCTGTTGATGCTTTAGGTGTATTTGTTACATCAATATCTTTTTCACGTGCATATTTAACATCCACATTATTAAAGCCAGCACCATAGTTTGCAATGATTTTAAGGTTACTTGCACTATCAATCACTTCCTGATCAACATTCGTAGATAGAATGCTTATAAGCGCAGAAGCATCTTTGACACCTTCCATTAGTGTTTCTTTATCAATAATGCCTTCACCTTCATACATTTCTACTTCAAAGTGTTCTTTAAGTAAATTTAATCCTACTTCTGGAATTGCACCTGCTATATAAACTTTTACCATTAAGCTCACTCCTTATCAATAATCTCTCTTTAAGTATAATAAAAGGAGAAAACGTATACAAATGTAATTCATACAATTTTATTAAATCATTTTAAGGCCGATTACAGAGAAGAGTATCAAGAAAATAAAAATGATACGGCTAAAATGTGTTGATTCTTTGTAAAATAACATTCCTACAATAGCTCCTCCAGCTGTGCCAATACCAGTCCATATAGCATATGCTGTTCCCATTGGAATTGTTGTCATAGCTAATTTTAATACACTAAAACTAAAAATAAACGTAATTGCCATTAAAACAATATAAAATTTTTGTTTTGAGCGTGCATATTGGTTTAACCATATGACACCAAGTACCTCTAATAATCCTGCAATGAATAAATATAGCCATGACATATTACATTCCTCCCTTAGGTGAGTCATACGTTGACAGTTTAAGTCCAATAATGCCAACTAATAACAGAAGCAGTAATACAACTTTCATTTTTGTAAAGGGTTCTCCAAAGAAAAGCATATCTGCAATAACTGTACCAGCAGCTCCTATTCCCACAAATACTGCATAAACTGTACCGACTGGAAGTTGTTTAGAGGCGGAAATCATCAAGTAGAAGCTTAGTGCAATAAAAACTAATGTAAATAACCAAGTTGCAAAATTATGGGCATTATTTAATCCAATTACCCAAATAACTTCAATAATGCCAGCTAAGATGACTTTAAGCCATTGCATACCTTCACACTCCTTATAAAATAAAGACTAATATGCTTATTCTCTCAAAGCGTTACCTTTAATTCAATTTGTAAAACTTAAAAAGGACTTGGGAGTGGACAGAAATAATATTTTCTCAAAATTTATTTCGTTGTATCCCCAGCTTGCTTAGCTTGTAGAATTTCTTTAGGAAATTCTCTTTGCTGGGGCCCCGCCTACCAGGCAAGGATGACTAGGTTTGAAAAAAGCTTGATTCAAGCGCATTTTCAAATCAGTCAGCTACTGACAAAATGATAAAGTAGGCTGAGACATTTTATATTGTCCCAGCCTCTAGTCCTACATGAATGATTAGAATTGAGAAAGCTTGATTTAAAGCGACTTCTCAATCATTTAGATACTGTGAATTTACAATGCAGCTCTATAGTATAATGTTATCCTATATTTATGATTAGCATCATTTAAGCTTTATTTAAAATTATGATAAATGGATGTAGTTATAAGAACTAGCTTGGCTAGCTGAAATTGTACGTGTATCTTTCACATATGGTCCACCAGAATAATTCATTTCAGAAACAGTTACTGAACCATCGCTACCAACACTTTCTACATACGCAACATGTCCATAAGAACCTTCAGATGTTTGAAGAATTGAACCTTTTTCTGGAGTATTATTTACAGTGTACCCAGCTGCTGATGCTGCACTCGCCCAGTTATTAGCATTTCCCCAAGTACTACCGATTTTACCACCAACTCTGTCATATACATACCAAGTACATTGGCCGGCTGTGTATAAATTACCTGATGTAGAAGATGTAGTTTGAGTTGAAGAAGTAGTTGTAGAAGAACTACTAGATGACGAACTTCCATCTGATGTTGTTGAAGTTGTAGTGCTTTGATTATAATTGAAAGATTGTTGTTTAAATTGAGGTTGTTGATAATCTTGTCCTTGTTGATGACTAAATTGCATATTTTGACCATGTGGACCTTGTTGTCCGAATTGATTATGTTGTGGTGCTGGATTGTGAATATATTCTGCAGCATCTGCATGGTTAGCATTTAATCCTAATGCTGATACACCAATGCCTGCTGTTAAAGTTGAAATTGTAATAATTTTTTTCATAGTAAAAAGTCCTCCCAAAATTTGTATTCAACAATAGGTTAAAAATAGCGATATGTTGAATAGACTTTGAATTTGTATTTTTTTTGTCGCTCCCAACGACAAGTCATACTTTATCAGATTCTATTAGCACTGTGTGCAATGTTACGATTTCGTAAATGAAATACAAAAACCTTGAACAACTCCGTAATAAAGAGTAGTTCAAGGTTACGTACTGTAATATAGCTTGAATTATGCATGTATACTACATTAATCTTATATTTAGTTAGTGTTAACAAATGATTATTGTTACAACCTTTTGTAATATTAGATGCTGTACAACTTATTTGAAGAAACGAATTGATAAAGGCACTACATACTCTTTTCCACCAAAATATTTAACGCATGCAACGATATGAAAAACTACATATAGGATAGTAAGTATAATTAATAGTAATGAAAGAACAAATAATAATATTGTAGCGATAATGATCGCTGCTTCATTATTAACTATATATATGAAAAATACAGGTACCATACATATACCAACAACAAAGTTCCAAATTAAATAAGAAATAAGCATGTTGAAGTAATTCTTTCCAGCTTTATCAACTAATCGTGATTCATTACGCTTGATAGCCCAAATAATAATTGGACCTATTACAGAAGTGAAGAACCCCAATAGGAAAATTAACATAGACATTAATCGGGCATCATCTTCATTATCTCTCTTTACCGTAGAGTCTTGTGATTGATCATAATAATCCGACATAATAATACTCCTCTCAATTAAAAAGTTATGTTTCATAATTAATATAACAAAGTTACTTAAAAAAGATTAGTTAATTTTAAAATTAATATAAATAATTGAGTTGTGTTTAATTTTTGAAAAATAGGATATAGTTTAGCGTTGTATAAAAATGGATTACTAATGATATTAGTAAAACTCATTATTAGGATTTGGCATTAGCTGACTGAATAGAAATAATGTTGATTTAATATATATTTTTATTCTAGCCAACTTTGCCCGGGAGCGGGACTTAAATATGATCATTTTAATAAATGGTTGTATTTGAGGATATAAAGAAATCTATTTACATTTATTAGATTTCTAACCTGCTCCCTTTATTTTTTAAATGAAAAGCAGAGACGCTGATTTGATTAAGAAAGGAAGTTATAACTATGAAAATAGCGGTAGTAGGATCAGGTAACGGTGCAGTTACAGCAGCAGTAGATATGGTAAATCAAGGACATGATGTGAAATTATATTGTCGAAATTCATCCATTAAAAAATTTAATAACGCATTAGAAAAGGGTGGATTTGATTTTAATAATGAAGGTACAGAATCATTTGTACCATTTACAGACATAAGTGATGACATTGAATATGTATTGAAAGATGCTGAGATAATTCAAGTTATCATTCCATCATCATATATTGAATACTATGCGGAAATTATGGCTGAGCATGTAACAAGTGATCAACTTATTTTCTTCAATATTGCAGCTGCCATGGCGTCAATTCGATTTATTAACGTACTTGAAGATAAACATATTGAGGTAGAGCCGAAGTTTGCTGAAGCTAATACACTTACTTACGGTACGCGCGTTGACTTTGAAAATGCACGAGTAGACTTATCATTGAATGTACGTAAAGTATTCTTTTCTACATATAATAAGAAGGAACTTAGTGATAGCTTTGAAAAAGTAAGTCAAATATATCCGTATCTTGTTAAAGAAGAAAATCTATGGAAGACAAATTTAGAAAACGGAAACCCAGAGGTTCATCCTGGTCCAACATTATTAAATGTAGGAAGAATTGATTATGCTGATTCATTTGCCCTCTATAAAGAAGGTATTACGAAGCACACAGTAAGATTATTACATGCAATTGAGTTGGAACGTTTAACACTAGGGCGTAAATTAGGATTTGAACTTTTAACAGCCAAAGAAGCACGTATTCAAAGAGGCTATTTAGAACGTAAAGACGAAGATGAACCATTAAATCGTTTGTTTAATACAAGTCCTGTGTTTTCTCAAATACCAGGGCCTAATTCAGTACAAAATCGTTATTTAACTGAAGATATTGCATATGGACTAGTACTATGGTCAAGTTTAGGGCGTGCAATTGATGTTGAAACGCCTAATATAGATGCTGTTATTATGATTGCATCAACAATTTTAGAACGTGACTTTTTCGATGAAGGTCTAAAAGTAGAAGAACTTGGTTTAGAAAAACTTGGTTTAGAATAATTGACAAATTTAGATTACTAAAAATGAATCTTTAATTAATATTCTATTTATGATTAAATGCACATCTAACTATGAAAAGAGGTAATTAACTAAAAAGAAAAGAGGAATGTGTATGAAAAGACAGCCATCATTTTTGGAAGCAATATCTACAATTATCGTTATGGTTATTGTCGTGACAATAGGCTTTATAAAATTTAATATTCCCATGCAGGTACTGTTACTCATATCATCTGCATATGCATCTTTGATAGCTTGGCGAGTAGGCTTAAAATGGAAAGATTTAGAAGAGGGAATTACACGAAGATTAACGACGGCTATGCCTGCAATATTAATTATACTAGCTGTAGGTATAATAGTTGGAAGTTGGATGTATTCTGGAACTGTTCCAGCTTTAATATACTACGGTCTAAAGTTTTTAAATCCACATTACTTTTTAGTTTCTGCCTTTTTAATATCGGCTATTTGTAGTTTAGCTACTGGGACAGCCTGGGGATCAGCTTCAACAGCTGGTATTGCGTTGATATCAATTGCGCATCAGTTGAATATCGATATGGGTATGGCAGCAGGTGCTATTATTGCAGGTGCGGTCTTTGGTGATAAAATGTCACCATTATCAGATACAACTAACTTAGCTGCTTTAGTAACTAAGGTAAATATCTTTTCTCATATCAGATCAATGATGTGGACAACGATACCTGCTTCAATTATTGGACTAATAGTTTGGTTCTTTGCAGGATTAACTTCAAAAGGGTCAGTGAATACGAAACAAATTAATAAGTTATTGAATGAACTTGATGGTATCTATAATATAAATATTTGGGTGTGGGTGCCGTTATTAGTCATAATCATATGTTTAGTTTGTAACGTATCTACTGTACCATCTATGTTAGCATCAAGTTTAAGTGCAGTTATTATTGGAACATTAAATAATCATTTTAATATAGTTGATGGTTTTAAAGCTATGTTTAATGGATTTACACCTGCGATGACTGGACATTCTAATCTTTCTACCAATGCAACATCGCTATTAGAACAAGGTGGAATGATGAGTATGACGGAGATACTAGTGACAATATTTTGTGGGTATGCATTTGCAGGTATTGTTGAAGTATCGGGATGTTTAGATGTCATGTTAAAAACGGTTTCTAAAGGTATACATTCAGTAGGAACGCTTATCTTAATAACAGTCATTTGCTGTTTAATGTTAGTATTTGCAGCTGGTGTAGCATCTATAGTAATTATTATGGTGGGTGTCTTAATGAAAGACATGTTTGTTAGTAGGAATTTAGATAAATCAAATTTATCAAGAACTTTAGAAGATTCAAGTACGATGGTGTTGCCGTTAATACCATGGGGAACTTCAGGCATATACTACACGCAACAACTTGGAGTATCAGTAGATCAATTCTTTATTTGGACAGTTCCATGTTACTTGTGTGCAGTATTAGCAATTATTTACGGCTTTACTGGAATTGGTATTCGAAAATTAGATAACAAAAGTTATGTAAAAAATTCGTAAAAATATGTTTAATCATTTGTGAAAAGGGTGTATTTAAGTATGTTAAAACGTTACATAGATATTTTTGTAGCGAGAATTGGATCCATGAACGATGGACAAACGAATTTATTATCAACAATTATGTAGTAATAGATATAACAAATCAAGAAAGAATGAATTTGTTCGAAATAGATTAAGATTGGAAAGTATTGATTATTACTTTCCAATCTTTTTTGTTTTTAATTATACGGCAGGATGCTATTTATATCTCATAATAAGATTTTTAAACTAGTGGAGATGCATGTTGTTTAATGTATATATCTTTGAGTCTGAAAGTAAGCGCAAAAAAGCGATCCAAAAATGGATCGCTTTTATATTTATTAATAAAATTAGTGAATGTAGTTATATGAAGCAGCTTGGCTAGCTGAAATAGTACGTGAAGTAACAACACCAGCACCGTGACCATAGTTCATTTCTGATACTGTAACTGAACCGTCACTACCAACACTTTCAACGTATGCTACGTGACCATATGCACCTTGTGAAGTTTGTAAAATAGCACCAGCTGATGGTGAATTGTTTACTGTGTAACCTGAAGCAGCTGCAGCGCTTGCCCAGTTATTAGCATTTCCCCAAGTTGAACCGATTTTACCGCCAACTCTATCAAATACATAATATGTACATTGACCAGCAGTATATAAGTTACTACCTGAACTTGAAGTTTTTGAAATTGAAACGCCAGTTGATTGTGATGATGGAGCAGTAGTTGTAGTTACTTTAATGTTACGATCTGAAGTTGAGTAACTAGCACCTAAACCACCAGTTTGTTGATTATTTGCACTATATGATTGAGTGTTATTACTGTAGTTGTTGTAGTTATTATAGTTATTGTAATTATATGAATAGTTGTTGTATGAATAATTAGATTGACTAGAGTGATTTACTTGATTTGGGCTCCAGTTACCTTTCCAAGTGTAATGATAGTTACCTTGTTGGTCGATAGTGTAAGAGTAGCTGTATGAAGTTGGATCATTTGGGTTATATCCTTGTTCTGCTGCATGTGCCTCATGACCATGTCCAGCGATAGCGATAGTTGCAACTCCTGCAGTAGCGATTGTAGCTGTAGCGATTTTTTTCATTGTAAAATTTCCTCCTGAGAATTAAATTAATATTTTATATTTAATAGTCATTTGATGACCCTTGAGTCCAGTTTGTAATAAGTTTCTTAACGACAAGACATACTTTATCAGAAAAAAATCATTTTGTGTGCGTTGTTATCATTTTGTAATTTTTTGCTAATAAATAGTGTTGAGTTAAATACAATAAGAAATTTTTTGTAATATTAAAAAACGTTGTCATAACAGTGTTTAAAAAAATATATGAAAAAGATACTCATTTTCTTGTAACATTTTTGTAAAGTAACAGCAAAAATTAATTTGATATAAAATTAATAGAATTCATTATTTTTGTATTGTTTTAAAATTATATATATACAAAAGATCTATTAATTAAATTGTATTATTACTCTGAAATGCTATAAAAGAAGCTCTTATTGGGGATTATTCATAAAAACATTATAAAAAAATATACAAAAACATTTATATAAGATAATAAAATGATATAATTGGTTAAAAGTTTGCTACTGCTAATACCGAAATAAAACATACAATTATATATGAAGATAGGCATTCAAAAAAAGCGTTTAATTAGAAAATCGTTATTAATGCAGCAATAGTTATTAGCGTTATGGGGGATAATTTATTATTTCTGTTTATGTCATATCTTTATATATTATAAAGTGAAAGGACGTTCGTATGATTGATAACTTTTCGGTAAAGCTTTTAAAAAATATAAAGATAAGTAGTCAAAAGGAATCAAATATTAAATTAATCTATTGGCTAAAGGGGTCAGGGAGAGTAATTTTAAATTTAAAGAATTTTCAAATGAAAGAGAGAGATTTATTATTTGTAATGTTAAATGATATTTACTCGATTGAGAATGAGGATGGAGCAATTATCGCTAGTATTGAAATAGCATTCAAAGATTATTTGAAATATGCTGATGATTATATTAAGTCTAATGGATATAAATTTCCTTCTATTGAAAGAAAACAATTAGAACCCTTTATTTTAAATTTACTTGATTTTGAAAGTAGTAAGTCAGATAAATTACAAATAAAAGATAAGTTGGTAAAACACTTATGTGTAGAATTAGGATACTTGCAGAGAAATCAACGCACTCATTACAAATTAGATAATGCCTTAGTTGACAAAGTACATGAGTATATTATTAAACATCACAGTAATAAGATAAGTCGCCAAGATATGGCTAATGCACTCAATATGTCAGCCAAGGAACTTAGTAAAGTCATCAAGTATCACACGCCTTATCATAATATTACACAATATATTAATGATGTTAGATTAAAATTATGTTTGATAGACATTTTAAAAAGTAATCATTTAATACAAGATATTGCATATAAGCATGGATTCAACCATTTTCCACATTTCATTGCTTTATTTAATAAAAAATACGGCACCACACCTGGTCAAATCAGAACTAAGAATCAATCGCATCAATATCAATCATTTAATCAATCAGAAATACCATTAGATGAAGAAACACAATTATTAATTGCTGAAGCAAAAGATAATTACAGTTCAACCGAATAATAATAGATATAAGTCAAACATGATGATTGAGTACAAGTAAACACGACCTTTCAATTGATAAATTATAAAGATAATGTTGTTTATTTAAGAAATCAAGTCAATGTCTATCTTTAATAGATTGGGTAAATATAGAGTTATATATTCAATAGTTTCAAATGCAGTTTTAAAATATGGGGCTATGTTTAGACAATTTGTTATCAAATTAGCATGGAAACTCTTAACCGTCCAATCCTGAAATAGTGTTATGAGGTGATAGCTATGATGAATAAAAATAAGCTAGAAACATTATTATTTTATCTTGTTTTTATGAAAGCGGTAGGTGAGGTGCTAAAGTATAGTTACCAATTAAAATTTGAGCAATTAAAAACATTGTATGAAATCATTAAATATTTTCATGTTCATCATCAAGGCGTTTATATAGATGAGTTAATCACTTATCAAACCATTTCAAAAAGACAATTACGACATCATTTAGAGCATTTATATCATTTAGGATGGATCACTAAATTGCGTGATGATAATGACCAAAGACGTATATTATTTCTCCCATCCAATAGCTGTCAAGATAAACTGAACATTATGTTTATGGAAGTTAGTGAAATGATAAAAGGGAAGAATTTTGACTATTTAATAGAAACAACAGCCCACTATAATCAATTAGGGCATGTTATAACCATTTTTGACGCACTTTACAAAGTTCGAAATATAGCAAAGGAGTCTAATTTGAGTTTGGATGAATTGTTTTTATTAGGTAAGTTACTATCTAGTCGACAAGTTATTTCATTAAAAGAAATTCAGTCAATGTCATATCGATATTTAATATGTATGAACGTGGTTATTAATGATCTTTATCAAAAAGGATATTTAGAAAAGTATCGTAATTCAATAGATGAACGTATTGTAAATGTAAAATTTATTGAATCACGAGCATATGAAACAAATAAATTATTTATTAGATGTTACAATAAGTTTCAAGAGGAAATGAAGTACAATAAAATATCATAATATGTAAGGAGAATGAATTCATGATTCTAGATAATGTGAATCCCAACGATTTGTTTCCAACAGAGTCAAAAGGCCCTTCAGTATTAGGTGTCATTGAGTATAATGTTCAAGGCCAAAGTGAATTTGAAGGAGCATTTATTGCCACTTCTGAAAGATTAATTATGAATGTAGATATGAATGGTCAATTCTATTATAGAAATATCCCATATAATGAAATAGAAGAAATACATTTTAATGGCACAGGTATTTTGTTTACTTTTAATATTGGAAAAGTACCAATGAAACAAATCAAAACTAAAGACGTTAAAGCATTCGTTGATTATGTGGAGTCTAAAATTAAATAATCAAAAAGTTGAATAAAACCTAAAATACGCTACTATGATTCTAAAGGAAACAACGCTTGTTATAGTTATATTATTATTACTATTAGATGAGGCTAAAAACATGTGAGTCTGTAACATAAATAATATAATGTTGCTATTTTGCAAATTCGCAGTAGTTGACTGAGATGAGAAGACGCTTAAATCATGCTTTCCTCAGTTCTGGTCATTCTTGTAGGGTTGGGACGACGAATTTTTATAAAGAATTCTGTCTCAGTCCTCTTTTTTATCTCCAAATGAATACCTATAGTGACTAATTGATTATATATAATTTAATTGATGTAACTTGTTATTGATAATTAATATCATTTGAATTTCATAAAAATATTGAAATATTATACATAAATGTTATAAAATAATTTTTATAGCATAAGAAATGTTTGGTAAGTAATAAATAGTAGACATGAACCTTGTAGCAACAAGACGTACATCAGAGGAGTGGTTTAGAATATGGGACAAATTAAAGACATCAATGATTTAGTTAACGCAACATTTCAAGTTAAAAAGTTCTTCAAAGATACTAAAAAGAAATATAATTTAAATTATGAAGAGGTTTATATTTTAAATTATATTGCGAGAAGTAAAACGAATGAAATAACTTCAAAGGAAATTGCAACGTATTCAGAGTTTAAACCTTATTACTTAACTAAAGCATTACAGAAGTTAAAAGATTTACAGTTACTTTCAAAAAAACGTAGCATACAAGATGAAAGAATAGTTATTGTTTATGTAACAGATGAACAACGAGACAAAATTAATAAACTGATTGCTGAATTAGAGAAGTACATTAAGTAATCAACGTTTATTCATAAAAGACTTAAGTTTTGAGAGATTTAATCTCATTGACTTAAGTCTTTTTGTGTTTATAATCCCTTAAGTGGTTAACTTTCAATTTGTAATGTCGAGTGATAAACTAGGTTTAAATAATAATGACAATGAACAGGTGATATAATTGATCGATTCAGTTCTGATTAATACAGATATTCAAAAGAAATGGATAAAAAAATTTCAATCAATAGAAGAGACGTTTAAAGCAAGAGCAACAGAGAATGATAAACAGTCTAGGTTCCCTTATGAGAATATTGAATGGCTAGTTAAAGAAGGTTATAGCTTACTAACGCTACCTGTAGAATATGGTGGAGAAGGTGCCACTATTGAAGATATGGTTGTTTTGCAAACATATTTAGGTGCTATTGACGGTGCAACAGCATTATCTATTGGTTGGCATTTAAGTGTTATAGGTCAAATATATGAACAAACGATGTGGAAGCAGGACATGCTTAATCGCTTTGCAAAAGATATCGAAAATGGAGCTCTTGTTAATCGAGCGGTAAGTGAAGCGGATACAGGGAGCCCAACTCGTGGAGGCAGACCTGCGACACATGCAGTAAAACAAGATGACGGTTACTTATTAAATGGTGTTAAAACGTTTACATCAATGAGTAAAGCATTGACCCATTATATTGTAGCTGCATATGTAGATGATTTACAGGAAGTAGGTTTCTTCTTAGTACCAAGAGAATTTGATGGTGTAGAAATTGCAGATAATTGGAATATGGTAGGTATGAGAGCTACAGAAAGTCACGATTTAGTATTGAATGATGTATGGATACCTAAAGACTTTTTCGTAGAGTCAAAAAGAAAGCCACAACCGAATGGCTGGATATTACATATTCCAAGTACATATTTAGGAATTGCACAGGCGGCAAGAAATTATGCCATAGACTTTGCGACGAGTTATGGTCCAAATAGTATAGAAGGAACTATTAGTCATTTACCAACTGTACAACAAAACATTGGGAAAATGGAGTCTTTACTATTATCAGCACGTCACTTTTTATGGAGTACCGCAAAAGGATATAATTATTCAGAAAATCAACCACACTTATGGAATGAAACATCTGCTAGTAAAGTGCTAGTGATGAACCAAGGGTTAAAAGTTGTTGATTTAGCGATGAGAATTGTTGGTGCAAAAAGTCTGGAAATGGATCGTCCGTTACAACGCTATTATCGAGATATGAGGGCTGGATTACACAATCCACCAATGGAAGATGCAGCATACACTAATATAGCGAAATCTTTATGTAATTTATTTTAAGAGTCTAATAACTATAGATTTTAGGAAGTGGGACAGAAATAATATTTTCTCAAAATTTATTTCGTTGTATCCCCAGCTTGCTTAG
>ERZ1023420.17-NODE-17-length-138061-cov-37.137849_pt1 | contig 138061 bp, 117 predicted proteins | sample MGYA00380512_ERZ1023420 | MGnify/ENA primary metagenome ERZ1023420 (study PRJEB33173, sample SAMEA4830390) | metagenome | study: EMG produced TPA metagenomics assembly of the PRJEB25223 data set... | reverse complement strand
AATAACTATATAAATAAAAATAAACAAACCTTACGCATTAATTTGCGCAAGGTTTATCTACGTTCTGAAAGCCCCCTAATCAAGGCTTTTTTTATACTTTAATTTATATACAAATTAACTAATCATCATTTTCATTAAATAGCCATGCTTATCGAAGAAAGCTTTATACATACCATTATTAGTTTCGTAAGTCAGATATGTGCCATTAGTCGTTTTGCCTTCATCCACCATATTACTTGTCATATGTGCTTTTTCAAACATCTCTTTACTTATCGTGTCCGGTTTCGTTTCAAAAGTTATATGAATAACTTGCCCATCTTTATTCATATCGATCATAGAGTCATAAACTGCTTTACTTGATGCAACATCTTTATCAGATGCAGCTGTATTAACTTTATAACTATCAATCATAACGTTATCATGTTGTAATGCTCTTACAAAATCATAGTCTTTAGTAAATTGTCCATCATATGTTGTATACCCTTTATAATTATAATATGGCATCATTGTTGTTTGTACCATTTGTTCGTCCACTTCCATGCCTTGTTGACCCATGTTGTTATTCATATGTTCCATTTCTTCGTTCATTGCCATGTCCTGTTGACCCATGTTGTTATTCATGTGTCCCATTTCTTCGTTCATTGCCATGTCCTGTTGACCCATGTTGTTATTCATGTGTCCCATTTCTTCGTTCATTGCCATGTCCTGTTGACCCATGTTGTTATTTGTCGTGTGAGCTTGAGCTGATCCTGCACCTAAAAATAAACTTGCTGCTAATACTGATGATGAAATCATTAATGTTTTATTATTCATAAATCTCCACCCCTTTTTAACGTTTTATTAATATTTGCTGGTACCTTGTTTCTTAGTCTTACGCTTAAAAACAAATGACTGTTTTACTTAAGATAAAACTGATTACTTTGAGTAATGCCTCCTTTTTATTCTACTTACTAAGACATACGTATTTTCACTATTATAAGTTCACTTTTATAACAATTATTTAAATTAACTGAAAATATTCTTCTAATGTGAGGTTAGAATTTTTTATTTCTTTTGCATCTTTTTTTCCTAAATACCTTAAATGCCATGGTTCGTACATAAATTGTGTAATATGCGCTTTACCTTCTGGATACCGAATAATAAAGCCATAATTATGAGCATTATCCTTCAACCATTTACTTTCTTCTGTATATTGAAACAACTCTTTAGCTGACTCTTGTAATCCTCGAGTAGCAACATCAAATGCAAGACCAGTCTGATGTTCCGAGAATCCTGGTTTAGCACTATAGAGTTGCGCTTTTTTCAAACCATCACGTTGCACGTACATCTTAAACAATCGCATCTGTTTAAGATATGAACGAAAACCACTTATAATAATTAATTGGAATCCTTGCTTATCTGCCTCATTAATCATTAACTTTAAAGCGTTTAATGCTTCTAATTTGGGAAACGGCGTATAAAATGGAGAAACTTTATAGTCTTTATTTACAATAATATGATTATTACAGTAATATGCCCCGTTTTTTTTTATAATATTATTTTCATAGTGCTTTTGCTTTTTATTCATGAAATAAATTATTGCAGTTAAAATTATAGCTATACCCGAGATTAATTTTTTCATATACTCATCCTTATCATCACGTTTTTATTAAATTAATTTTAAATCTAACGTTATTTCAATCCATGGTTATGCACTTACAACCTTTCCAACATCTGCCTCATTATGTCGACACTCTAATCGACTCCAAATAATTAACCTTCTTTTTTTCAACAACATTACATTTAATAAAATGATAAATCAATTAGAAATACAAAACATAAAAACAGAGATAAAAATTGGGCTTGATATTATAATCTATAAATTTCAATTATAGATAATTATTATCAATTAAAATGGTTTTTTGAGAAAAAAACTCTGTACTTAAGTCGATTTTTAGCTATAATAGATTATAATAATTATAAAAAGATATTAATTATAATTATCATCGTGAATTGGGAGGTTAAATAATTATGTAAAAAAATAAGTATCAAGTTTTATATTAGAATCGCAAAAACAACGCTAACTATGTTTATACGACTTTCAGTGTCGAAAACTCTACATAAACTATTACTTAATATAAATGTGAATCTCTGTTTCCAACAAATATTCACTGTAAAGGATTCAAATTCATTTATTTGATGATTAAAATAAAGGAGATTAAATTATGAAAAGAAAGTTAACAGGTCTATTTGGAGCTCCCGTATCAGATAGAGAAAATAGTATGACTGCAGGTCCAAGAGGACCTTTATTAATGCAAGACATTTATTTCCTTGAACAAATGGCACACTTTGATAGAGAAGTAATCCCAGAGCGTCGAATGCATGCTAAAGGATCAGGTGCATTTGGTACCTTCACAGTAACAAATGATATAACAAAATATACATGCGCAAGTATTTTTGCTGAAGTCGGTAAACAGACAGAAATGTTCGCACGATTTTCAACTGTAGCAGGCGAACGTGGTGCAGGAGATGCAGAGCGAGATATTAGAGGATTTGCTTTGAAGTTTTATACAGACGAAGGTAACTGGGATTTAGTTGGTAATAATACGCCCGTATTCTTCTTTAGAGACCCTAAATTATTCCCAAGTTTAAACCACGTGGTTAAACGTAATCCAAAAACAAATATGAAAGACCCACAAGCGAACTGGGATTTCTGGACATTATTACCAGAAGCGCTACACCAAATTACAATATTAATGACAGATCGTGGTATTCCTAAAGGTTTTAGAAATATGCATGGTTTTGGTTCCCATACATACTCTATGTATAACGACAAAGGCGAACGTTTTTGGGTTAAGTTCCATCATAGAACTCAACAAGGTATAGAGAACTATTCTGCAGAAGAAGCCGAACAAGTGATGGCTAAAGATAGAGATTCTTCTCAAAGAGATTTATTTAATAATATTGAACAAGGCAATTTCCCAAAATGGAAAATGTACATTCAAGTAATGACAGAAGAACAAGCTCGTAATCATAAAGATAATCCTTTTGATTTAACTAAAGTTTGGTATAAAGGTGAATATCCATTAATTGAAGTTGGTGAGTTTGAATTAAACCGAAACCCTGAAAACTATTTCCAAGATGTTGAACAAGCTGCATTTGCACCTACAAATATTGTTCCAGGTTTAGATTTCTCACCAGATAAAATGTTACAAGGTCGACTATTTTCATATGGAGATACTCAAAGATACCGTTTGGGTGTTAACCACTGGCAAATTCCAGTTAATCAACCTAAAGGTGTCGGTATGGAAAATATATGTCCATTTAGTAGAGATGGGCAAATGCGCATCTTAGATAACAATCAAGGCGCTAGTACACATTATTATCCAAATAGTAACGGGGCATTTGAAGATCAACCACAATACAAGAAGCCAGCTTTAGATATTCAAGGGCAAGCATATGAATATGACTTTCGTGAGGATGACGACAATTATTTTGAACAACCTGGTAAATTATTCCGTTTATTGTCATCTGAAGAGCAACAAATATTATTTAATAATACTGCGAATGAAATGAGTCCCGTCACCGATGCATTAAAACATCGCCATATCAGACATTGCTATAAAGCCGACCCTGCATACGGTCAAGGTGTAGCCGAAGCTATGGGAATTGATATTAATGAAGTAGACTTAGATGTCGCAGACTAACATACAAGAAAAAGGTGATTATATGATATTAGATAACGTAAATCCAGAAGATTTGTTTCCAACTGAGAAAAAAGGGCCTGCCATTTTAGGGAAGATGGAATACCCTCTCAATGGTGATGTAAGAACATATGACGCTGCATATATTGCAACAAATGAACGGCTTATCTTAAACGTAGATATGGATGGCCAATTTTACTATAGAAATATCCGTTATGATGAAATAGAAGATGTTCAATTAGATAACCGTACGCTAACCATGAGTTTTAGTATTGGTACATTTCCAATTACAAATTTAAATAAAAATGCCGCCGAACAATTCATAAGTTATATCGAAACTAAACGTACTTAAACTAAAAAGGATGACTTCTACCAATGATTGCGTAGAAGTCATCCTTTTTATTAAAAATTATATAAATTGTCCGATACGTTTTTCTGAAATACCAGTTTCTTGATTATAAATTTCTTCGCCTCTTAAAATAGTTTGCGTCACTTGCGCACCAATTTCACGACCAATATAAGGACTCATCTTATTACGATATGCTAAATCTTCTGCTGCTAGAGTATACGGCGCATTCGGTTTAATTAAAACAAAATCTGCATCTTTTCCAACGGCAATGCTACCTTTTGCTTCTAATCCAAAACGTTTTGCAGGTGCTGTAGCAATAATATCTGCAAATTTATTTAATGACATATTACGTTTTTGAACACCTTCATCAAATAAAATATCGACATTATTTTGTAATCCAGCGATGCCGCCCCATGCTTCGAAAGCATTATCTGTATCTTTTAAGTCGGGTGTACATGGCGAGTGATCGGAAGTAACAAATCCAATATCACCATTTAACACGCGTTTCCACATACCTTCTAAACGCGATTTTTCTCTGATTGGTGGAGAACATTTTACAACTGGGCCAATGTCATCTAATTCTTCCTTGTAGAAGTAAAGATAGTGGGTACATGTTTCACATGAAATATCTACACCTTCTTGTTGAGCTTTGATAATTTCATCTACACCTTCTTCACAAGCAACATGCACAATATGCACACGACAACCAGTTTCTTTTGCGAATAAGATAATCTTACGAATTGGCTCAACTTCCGTAAATACTGGTCTGCTATCGACATATGCACTTAAAGTTGTTTCACCGTTAGCCTTAGCAATTTCACCTAAACGGTCAGTGATTGTTGCATTTTCTGCATGAATAGAAAGTAATTTACCAGTTTTAGCAATTTGCTTCATACCTTCGTATAATGAATAATCATCCACATTTTCAAAGTCACCTTCTATTGAACGGTCACCACATGTTGCTAAAAATGCTTTATACGCTACGACACCCGCTTCATCCAACTCTTGAATACCACCGTTTAAATTATATGGCACTAAACCGCCATAACTCGCAACATCAACTGACAATTCACCTTTACCAGCATCAAATTTTGCTTGGATAGAAGCTTGATCAGTTGTTGCAGGCACTTGGTTTAAAGGCATTTCAATAAATGACGTTACGCCACCTTTGGCTGCTGCTCGCGTTCCAGTAACATAACCTTCCCAGCTATCACGATAACCGCCACCTGGTTCAGTAATATGCACATGTGCGTCTACCATACCTGGAGATACGATTTGGTTCTGAGCGTCAATAACTTGTTCAGCTTCACCTAAATCTTGACCAATAGCGGCAATCTTGCCATCTTTAACACCGATTTCTACATTTTGCTGACTATCTTCTAAAATGACTAAGCCATTTTTTAAAATTAAATCATATTTCATTATAGTTCACTCCTTCTTGTTTTTTTGAAAATAATTTAACTGAATGGTGTAAAACGATATAAACTAAACTGGATATAAAGAATCCAATAAACCATGAAAAATCAGAAATCACTTTAAATGCTGGTAAGAATCCGAGCAATGAAATGACCACACCTACTACCGTTGCAATATAAGCAGAAATATTAACTCTTTGTATTTTTATATCTTTATCATGTAAATCAAAATACAATTTATCGATATTAATGCGACATTTAGATACTAAGTAGAAATGCACTATCATTACACCTGCAACTGGCCCAAGTATTGCACCAATAGCATTTAAGAATAAAAAGATACTATCCTCATTTTCCATCATTTTCCATGGCATAATAACAACACTTAATACAGAAGCAATAACTACGCCACGTTTATAATTAATCCATTTAGGTAATAACGCACTTAATTGATATGCAGCAGGTATAATATTGCTCGTCGCATTCGTAGAAATGGTTGTCATTAATAGTACCCCTGTCGATATCAAGATCGCCCAGAAGTTACTCCATTCATTAATAATCGTTAAAATATTCCACTCTTGATGACCTAAGTAAATAGAACCACCAATGATAATAAACACACTAGCAATCGCAAATAAAACATGAGCAACTACTATACCGGAAACCTGACCAATAATTTGTGTTTTAGTAGATTTTGCATTTTGTGTAAAATCAGAAACACTTGAACCTGGTCCAGCCCACACACCTAATAAGGAGTTAAAGATTAAAATAAATGACAAAATGGCTGGATATATAATACCGTCTGTTTTTGTTGATATTTCATAGTTCATGATATTGCTGAAACCGCCAGCAACAGTCACACCCCATATTGCCATACCACCAAATACTATATAAATGAGTGGATTTAAAATAGCAGTGAATTTATTCAATATATCACCACCACCAAATCCAATCGCAAAACTAATTGCCCAGAAAATTAAAAATGCAATTAACCCCGGTATCGATATACCTAGAATTGAAATGCCACTTCCAATATTTTCAAATCCTGGAAAAATCTTATTTAGTAATATCAGTAATGCTTGAGAACCAGCAAATGTTTGTAATCCAAACCATGCGATACCGGCTACAACGCCACGTAAAACACCAGGCAATTTAGCGCCAATATCTCCATATGTATCACGCAACTGCATTGCGAAAGGTATCCCGTATTTAGAACCAGCATATCCATTTGAAACGAGTAATAATGCAATAACAAATGAACTTAAAATCAAGGCAAATATGACTTGCAATGGCGATAGACCTATTAATAGAAAACCACCTACCGCTGTATAGTTAGGTATATTATGAACAGCACCCATCCATAAAGTGAAAAAGTTGAATGCCGAATTATTTCGTTGATCTGATGTCTTAGGCATTATATCTTTATTATAACCACGCTTTTCAAATAAAGCTTGATTATAAGCCGTTTCATTCCCCTGTGTTCCCATCTGTTTGTCTCCTTTGCTTCAATAGACTAATAACTATCTTAATTAATCTTTAATTTACATTTTATTACGTATGTAAGCGTTTTTCTTTGTTAGTAATGACATATATTAATTAGAAAGTTATATATTTCGAACAAAATATGTGTATAATAATTTTTATATAACATTATTTTTGATAAGATTTATAAAATTAAAAACGGCTCTGGAATGTTTATAAATATACCATCACCTTAATAAATATACAAATAAACCTATTTTTATTCGTAAAATATATTAGTATGATTCACAATATAAGAAGACGGAAATGGAGGATTAATACATGACTACACTTAATGAAATTTTGTCCGTTCCTCAGTTTAAAGAGTTAGAACTGATTAACAAAAACGGAGATTTATCATCAGAAGTTTCAAGCTTAGATATTACTGAAAACAATGATATTAAGCATTTCACTTCTCAAAATGCTTTTATCTTAACAACTGGCGTATTATTTCAAGACAACCAAGAAGATTTAAAAAGGTTAATTAAAGATTTGCATGATATTAATACGGCAGGTCTCGGCATAAAAATTTCGAGGTTTTTACATGAGCTAGATAAAGAGGTTATAGACTTTGCAGATAAATTGGGGTTCCCCTTAATAGAGATACCAGAAAGTTGGAACTTAGGGGAAATTACACATCAAATTTCATCTTACATTTCAGACTCAGAAACTGGAAAATTAAACTACGCTTTACACATTCAACAAGAATTAAATCAGCTTCTTATCAAAGGTTATAGCATTAATACAATGATTCAAAGAATGAGTAAATTACTTGGTGTGCCGATCATCCTTTTCGATCCTTTCAAAGCACCAGAAGCGTTAAGCCATCATTACGACCAAAATAAACATTTAACTAATGAACATATTAGTTATTTCCTTAATCATTACCAACAATCGACTCTTTATGATAAAAATAAACAAGTGTTTGAAAACAAAGACCATGTCATTTTCAAAGTTCTAGGATATACGTACTTTCCTTATTATTTAATGGTTTCACAAGTCAATAAATTGTCATATCCCTTCAGTTTGTTAACTATTGAGCAAGTGGTTAGCGTATTGAGTTTTGCATTATACAAAAACACAAAAATTAAAGAAGCCGAACAAAATGATATTAACCGCTTTTTTGAAGCACTTGTTAATAATCAAAGCAATCAAACACTTTCAATCAAAAAGCATAACGATTTACTGAAACGCTATAATATTTTCGATTCTGATTATTATCAAATCATCATTTGTGACATTGACTCACCGAATACCTTAGAGAATAGTTATTACCTTAACGAAAGGTATCAACTAACATTCCACTGGCTTCAATATATGTTTACCGATCTTGATGATTATATTAGTATTTATAAAATACCAAGTACGAATCGTTTCGCTATTTTATTACAAAATCGTCACGACTATTACTATGACTACCTTAAACGTATACAAAATAGTTACGGAGATCATTTTGAAGGCACGATTTCTTTTGGTATCGGCAATGAAGTTACAGAGTTCACACAAATTTCTTCGTCATATTTTGAGGCTAATGAAGCCTTTGAAAATGGATTGCTGAATGATAAGCAAAGCTTCATTTCGTATTATCATTCCAAAGATATTAAAGAACTTTTACAGTTAATACCAAAAGAGAAATTACGTCCTTTTATAAAACATACTTTAGGACCATTGAGTTATCCTAAAACTAAAAAAGACTTAGAATTAAAGCAAACATTACGAGTTTATATGGATAATCAGTGTGATATAACTAAAACTGCAGAAAAGATATATATTCACCGTAATACAGTTAAGTATAGAATTAATAAATGTAGCAATTTAATAGGCGTGAATATTGAAGATCCAATGCATTCATTAAACATTCGTATCGCTTTATACGTTTCTGATATTACTCAATTCGATTAAACACCTATAAGATTATCTTTAAAAAATAGAGTGAAAATCTATTTTTTAAAGGTTTACCTGAGCTTCCGTTCATGCATAAGTCCCACTAACTCTTAAAATTGGAACACCTGCATATACAATCATGTGTATGAGCCACTACTTTACAAATTAAAAAGTGGGACTTTATAATTATTTCAAATACCAAGTTAATGCAGCTTGTTCTAATTTTTTCATAAAACTATCTTTCCCATCACAATAACCTTGCCTATCATCAGGAAATTGTTGAGCTAATTGTTCTTTTAATTGTTCATATTCACGTGCAATCACTTCATGTTTACGTAAATAATCCCTTACTGCTATGTGACGATTAATTTCATATATTTTATCCTGTTGAAATATATGCATATGATGTGTACGTGGATTTTCACCTTTTTTAAAAAACCTTCTCCCTGTAATTCCATTTTCACCCAATGATATATAGCCCAGCTTCATAAATAATTTATTATATTCATCTATTTTTTCTATATTAGTTACTACTACTAAAATATCAATAATAGGTTTAGCTTTTAAGTTTTCAACAGCAGTACTCCCAATGTGATGAATTTTTATGACTTCATCATTTAAAATAGCTTTGATGTTTGATTGCTCAATTTCAAATAAAACCGGCCACTGTTTTTGATAATGCTGTACTTCAATTTCCATCATAGTCACCTTTCCCCGATATATTTAAAGAGCAAATTACAAAAATTACAACACTCTTTAAAATCTCCCTATTATTTTAAACTAAATTATATCTTTATAATTAATATTTACAAATATATTTTCAATTCAACAAATAAAGTCACTGCCAAATTACCCTCAATGATAGCTCTATTCGTTCTATCTTAAATTCAATTTAATTCTATATATGCATTTTGTTTCTATTCATTATACTCATTACATTCAATCAACTTTATATTCACATTATTATTTTTTTAAAGTTATTGCTTTTAATATTAGATTTTTAAACCGAATGGTTTGCTTTGCTAACTTAAAAGGATTAAAATCTATCGTTGGGATGTTATAAAAGGAGATGTAATTGAAATGTCGGAGAATGGAATATCGAACAAAAAAAGAAACACAATCATTTTAGTTATGCTCAGTAGTGCCTTTGTTGCAATGCTTAACCAAACATTGCTCAACACCGCACTTCCAGCCATCATTAATGGCTTAGAAATAACTGAAACGACTGCCCAGTGGCTCATCACAGGATTTATGCTTGTTAACGGAATCATGATTCCTACGACAGCTTTCCTTATGGACCGATTCCACACCAGATCACTCTATATTTTTTCAATGAGTGCATTCTTACTTGGCTCTATCATAGCTGCACTTTCGCCGACATTCGGTTTACTAATGTTAGCACGAGTGATTCAAGCTATCGGTGCAGGTATCTTGTTACCATTAATGCAATTCACTGTCTTCACCCTCTTTCCAGCTGAAAAGCGTGGATTTGCCATGGGGCTTACAGGAATTGTTGCGCAATCAGCACCAGCGATTGGCCCTACTTTAACTGGTTTTCTAATTGATACATTTAGTTGGAGAGCACCGTTTATCGTAGTAGCAGTAATCGCTATAATCGCATTTATTATTGGTATCATTTTTGTAGAAAGTAACAATGAAACTAAACATACTGAATTAGATAAGACTTCAGTGATATATTCTACATTTGGTTTCGGACTAATGCTTTACGGCTTTAGTAGTGCTGGTAACCTTGGATTTACTTCACCAATCGTTATCATTTCATTAATAGTTGGACTTATCATTGTCGGCATCTTTGTCTTAAGACAAATTAGAATAGACAATCCATTATTAAATATGCGTGTGTTTGCTAACAGAACATTTTCATTATCTGCATTCGCTTCAATGGTTCTATTTATTGGGATTGTTGGCCCTGCGTTGTTGATACCTATGTATATTCAATCAGGACTAGGCTTATCAGCAATACTTTCAGGTTTAGTCATCTTACCTGGGGCTGTAGTTAACGCATTTATGTCTGTATATACGGGTAAAATTTATGATAAATATGGGCTGAAGGTATTGGCAGTCCCTGGATTTATCTTATTAATTATTATGACAATTCTACATTGTTTCTTAACTACAGAAACACCTTATTGGTATATTGTTGTCATCTATGCGGTCAGAATGTTTGCTGTTGCATTGATTATAATGCCGTTAAACACAATTGGTATTAATGCATTAGAAACTAAAAACATTTCGCACGGTACTGCTATTATTAATTCATTAAGAATTATAGCTGGCGCGATAGGTACTGCTATTATGATTACAATTTTAACTATCGTTAGAACAAACTACGTAGAAAATGCTAATGGTAGTCAAACAAAAACTGAAGTAATGCAACACGCTACCGTACTTGGTGTTGACGCTGCATTTGCTTTCACAACAATTCTCATGATTATTGGTTTCGTCCTAATGTTGATGATTCGTACTAAAAAAGAAACTATCAATAGTAGAGAATTATAACCTCGATAAACAAAGGGTCAAGCATATGATATTAACATTTAATGTCATATACTTGATCCTTTTTTGCATTTTATTAATTTATATTTAACGACAAGCTTCTATCGCTCTTTCTAAGAATGTTTGAGCTGCCTTTGAAAATTATCATAAAAAACACCCCTAACGCATACATTGTTGCGTTAGGGGTGTAAATGTCGTATTTCTTATTTAAATTTGCATAAAAAAAAGACGAGTTATACTCGTCTTTCAGCCGTTATTATAATTTAACAACGTTAGCTGCTTGAGGACCGCGGTCGCCTTCAACGATTTCGAATTCAACAGCTTGTCCTTCTTCTAATGATTTGTAACCTTCTTGAGCGATTGCTGAGAAGTGTACGAATACGTCGTTTCCGCCTTCAACTTCGATGAAACCGAAACCTTTTTCTGCATTAAACCATTTAACTGTACCGTTATTCATAATTAAATTCCTCCATATGTGCTTTTGCACGAATATTTGTAATCTGTCTTAAAAAATCAAAAGGAGTAAATTCAAAAGAATAACTCTACAAATCAATTTCACGAACTAAATTACTTAATACCTATTATAACGAGTAATCGTTCATTTGTACACCCTAAAACGTAAATTAGTTTATTAATTTAATTTTTAGTAACGATATAGTGTATTGTTCTATTTATTTTTATTCTTGTATATAGCTAAAAATCCCTATATAACGCTTGTTTTTCATAGCTCACATAAACTTAAATAATAATATTCTATTTTTAAAATAATCTATTCTTTAAATTCCAGAATCACATTATTCCCTTTTTCAAAATTTTAAAATCCACCAACAATTAATGCGATAATGAATAAAATAACAGAGATGATGAGTGATGTCCACAAGTATGGAGACATATGATTTATCATTCTTTTATATTCACGATCAGGAGCCTGCTCTTTTTTTAATTTCAAAAGTTTTATTAATAAATATAATGCCCCAAGCATATTTATTAAAAATATAATAATCAATAATGTAATTGTCATAATATGTATCTCCTCCTATGTGATTGCAAATATGTTAACTTCTTTCTTCTCTAAATATATAGAATGCCTTATATAGCAAATAAATAACATTTATCATCGTAAGCAATGCAAGTACTATAAGTATAGTATGGCTAAATATAGATATACCAAAAACAACTATCAGCGCTAAGACAATATAGATAAAACTAGAAATTAGAAAGCCAGTACCTAATTTATTTTTCTGTTGCATATTATCGCATCTTTTACTTAAGTATATTTTTGAAAAACTAAATTTGTGTTATCTTATAAGAAATCATAACACAATTTATTTTTTATAAAAATATAAAATCAACTTAAGGAGAGACATACATTGAATCTTACCCTTAAAATTTTGATAGGTATTCTCTTTGTTAGTATAATGTCTTGGAATAACGCGATACAAACGCGTCAAAATGTAAATAAAAAAGCATATAAAAATCAGACTCAGCCTATGAACGGAAAGCAATTTCGATTCATGCTTTTGTTAAATATCGTTATAGTTACACTTTTTTATTTGCTTCTAATGCACACTTATTTTTAATATGAAAATTTATCTAATTTCAAAAATCACAATAAAAAGCCCCTCCCTTACAATTGTAAAGGAGGGGGATTTTCTATATTGTCTTCAGATACTCTTCGCCTTCTTTTTTATCGTAAACACCTTCTGTTTTAGCAATAAAGATTGTAGCTACTGAGTTTCCTAATACGTTAACACATGTTCTAAGCATTTCTAAGATTCTGTCTACACCTATAATAAGTGCTAAACCTTGTGGATTTAATCCAACCGATCCTAATGTTGTTAATAACACTACGATTGAAGCCCCTGGCACACCAGCCATACCTTTTGAAGTAAGCATTAGCGTAACCATTAAGATAATTTGTTCAGTAATACTTAAGTCAACACCGTATAATTGTGCGACAAACAACGCTGCAATAGATTGATACATGGCCGCACCATCAAGGTTAAACGAATAACCAGTTGGTAATACGAAGGATGCGATATCCCTAGGCACACCAAATCTTTCCATTTTTTTCATAACTGTTGGTAATACAGCTTCTGAACTTGCAGTCGAGAATGCAAGCATTAAATCATTTTTCAACAACTTGATGATTTGCGTAATTTTCACTCCACAGATTCTTGAAACAATGCCTAATACAACGAAAATAAAGAAAAACATTGCAATGACTACTGTTAAACATAGTTTGAACAGTGGAATTAATGCTGATAATCCAAAAGTAATAATCGTTGTCGTAATAAACGCAAATACTGCAACTGGTGCTAATAATAATACTTTACCAATCATCCAGAATACAGCTTCTAATGCGCCACCTAAAAAGTCTTTAACAGGTTGAGCTTTTTGTCCAATAGCAGCTAATGCCAAACCGAAAAATACCGAGAAGAATATGACCGGTAAAAGTTCTCCAGATCCAAATGCTTCAACTATGTTAGTCGGTATAATATTAACAATTGTATCGATTAAATGATTTCCATATGTAGTGCCTTCTGCAGCCTTTGCAGTTGATTCATATTTTGAAATATCACCTTTAGGTAATAAATCAGGATTCAGTCCTTGACCCGGTTTAAATAAATTACCGAATATTAGTCCCATAAAAATTGCAAAACTTGTCATAATAACAAAGTATAATAATGTTTTACCGCCATAGCGCCCAATAGTTTTTGTGTCTCCAACATTTGAAATAGATAGTGCTAAAGAACAAAATACAATAGGTACTACTAACATTTTAATTAAATTTATAAATACATCACCGAATGGTTGTATATAGTTAATTACATCTTTATTTCCATGTAAGATACTACCTAAAATTATCCCTAATACCAATGCTATGATAATTTGCGTCGGTAGGTTTATTCTTTTAATTACTCTCACTCTTGTTCATCCCCTTATCTAAGCTAGCATTTGCATAAATGCTAGTTTTCTACAAAATACAGTTTATCACAAAGAAAATTCCACTCATATATTAAATTTACATGATTCTAAAAATTATTTATGATTTTTGTACAACTAAGCTATTATATCAGAATTTTGTACATTTTAGTTAAAAAAAGAATTCGCTCTCAGCCTTATACCTATAGGAGTTCAAAGGTCATCAAAGCATAATAAGAAAGCGCTTTCTACATTATACACGAATTTGTCAAAAATAGCTTTTTACATACAAAATTAGTGTTATTTATATTAATATACGTCATTTTACAATACACCTTCATTATTTTTATATACTCTAAATTGCACTAGATCGTTTTATCAATAATCTAATATTATAGCCATACGCTAAAGCCTCTTTTCCTTTTATGAAAATCTACGTTCACAACCATTGCATTCTTTGATAATATAAAATTACACATTCAATATATTGTGCACCAAAAATATTAATGCTTCATATAAGTTTTTATAAGTAAGGAGAAAGAATAATGGCAAGACACATACTTAGAGACCGTCCTCAAAACAAATATTTTGTTATAGTGGCTAATTCACCTGTTATGGTGTTATTTACCTATGCAAATATTAACAATATATTAACAAACGACAGTACTACAGCTGTCATATTATCTATAATTGGCTTAATGATTTTCTCGTCTTTCTATACTTTGCTTTTCTACACTTTCTTAAAAGCATAAAAATAATTGAACGTATCTCATTTTCACAGAAATCAAATAGCTACTTATCGATAATGTAGTATAACAATCAACCATTTTAAAAGGAGCGTGTTATGATGAAATTTATAAATATCAGTGCAGTAACAGAAAAAGGATTAAATAAAAAGGTCAATGCATTTTTAGAGGAAAATCCATATATTGAAATCATTAAATTTGATTATGCTATCGGCTCTAGTAGTTATGGTGTGGGGATTTTATATCAAGACAAAGTGAAAATGTAATTTAAATCATTTTTTTATCATATTGCTAAAACTCAACTACATAAAAGGCATGAATACGGAAATAAATTGCTAGTTTGATTCCGTATCCATGCCTTTTAATTATATATTGCAGTAACATTTTTTCTAATACATTCGTTCATCGCTAGTATTTACACACAATATTTCACAATAAAATTGTATCACTGCTTAAAATTATCTTTAACTGATTTAGGAACATCTTTCTCATCAACATTTTTTTGCTCTACTATCGTCCCTTTATTTTCTGTATAAGTAACCTTTATCCAACGACCTTTTTTAATATTATTGTCTTCTTTAGCTAGTTGATAATTTAAAACAGTGTCATTATCCTTATCAACTAACTTATCAACTTTTCCTTGTTCATTAACAATACCATAGTAATATTCTTCTTTATTTAAACTGTAAACAGCATAAACGAAATACGCTACCATCAATAATAAAATGACACTTGTTAATAATAGTACGTTTTTCATAAATAGCCTCCATATTAAGATAATATTATTTTAATATGGTGTTAAAAATATTAAATCAGTCCATAGAAGCATCGTACAATATGATTGAATTTATAAAAAAGGTATCATTATTTAGTAGTAAATGATAAATATTTTAAACACAAAATATTAGATTTTGAAAATAAGACGCTTCCAGGAAATTTTAAAAAACCTTTGCGTTTAATTTGTCTGTAAGTAAAAATGATAAACATGCCAATAAATATTCCCTGTGTACTTCTGATTAAAGTTGAGCTGAAACCTAATATATTAATACTTAAAGTTTCTACTATAATAGGAACAACGTGATTCCTACTAATATTTGTTGAGATTTTGGAATAATATCACTCCATTCTACACGAGATATAATATTCTACTAAAGTAATATTAGCTGTGGCTAAATTTTTTGAATAGTGGTTTCATTAAATCCAGATGCATATTTAAGACCAAATCCAAAAGACCTATCCATACTTATATGTGCAAACCAGATCAAAGCTATTTGAAGTAATAATCCCTCGTTAAAAATTAAATATAATAAAGCGAATAATATAGGCACTATATATGTGTGCCCAACATTGTACACTTTACTCCCAATTTCCTTATTGATCATATAACCCACCATAAATATATCTGGTACTAATAAAAATAATAAAAACATCCAAATTGAAAAGCCAAACATTAAATACACAATCACCGTTACAAGGAATACAAATATATTTTCTAACTTAATAAAGTTACTCAAATACCCATCCCCTAATTTATATTATAACTATAGTTGAAACATTACTTTTCTTTCGCTCCATGTGACTTTTTATCAGACATAGTAAATCCTAATATAAATGCGACCACTCCTAGAATCATCCCTAAAACAAGCAAACCATTTAGTTCATTGTTATTAAAAAATTGAATTAAATTTAAATTTCCTAAACCATTCCAAATCCTATTTTTTCCAAAATCCCATCCCAAATAATTTAAGAGAAACGCAATTAAAACCACACTAATCAGAACAAATAATCCGTCTTTCAATCCACTTATTACACGTCTACTCATAAATCTAATCCCCTTTCTGTTATATGTAAATCATCACTACTTAAATTAAAAATTTAAAAACTACATTACAGTGCTTTCCTGTTATGAAACCTAAATACATATAATATACATAAATATTACCTAGGCTATAAATAATGTATTTAAATAATCTTGGTTTATTTGTTTATATGTAAAAATCATCAAGAAAATAGACAAAACAACTTGGATCACAAGTAGTATCTATTTCATACCGTCTATAATCCTTTATTCATATATTTTAGATGATGTTTTCATATTATCATATTTTTAAAAACAATATATTGCTCGTAACAAGACTGTTAATCCATATTTATTTTTGCTAACCTTACATTAGAAGAAAAAATCTTAAAACTATAACCTAAATTAAGGAGAATTATAAATGACAAAAGCTATGTATGTACATCACATTATTAACATTGTACTTATGATTACATTAATCGTCTTTAATAACACAGATGTAGGAGGATTAACTTTATCAATCATATTGGGAATCGTATTTATTACTAATATTGCATTACTAATAAGAGAAAATAGTAAAAAGGTAAAAAATGAAGGAGTTACTATAGAAGAACATAATAAAAAATAGATTACTTCTATCTTGGAGAGTGAAATCGTGAACTTCAGTAAATACAAATATGACTATAACTATATACTCATGGCTATACCTTTACTAATTTGTTCAATCTTTGTACCAGCCACTTTTATTGCATTTCTTGTATGCATTTTCTGTGGTTTTGAAGAACGACATTAATAGAGAAATTAAGTAGTAAATTAATACATATTCGCTTCAATTAGTTTAAACCGAACTAAAAATTACAAAATAGTGAAGATAATTATTAAATCAATGACGACTCACTGGAGGGTATTTTTTTGAAGACTTTTGCATTTTTTACTATCATTTTTATATTTAGTGCTTTTTGGACATCTTTGACTATTCGCTACCTGCCTTCCGAAACTACCGGGCATAAAAATAATAAAAGTTCATTTAATACACAGCAACAATCAATGATTATTGAAATTTTTGCAAGGACTTTTGTATGGTTTGTATATTTCTTACTTTTAAATGTAATCATGAAATACTTTGGTTACTGGAATAATGATAATAGCTTGGCAAAAGATTACTCTGAATTAGTATATCTTTTAGCCATCATTTTGTTGGGCGTTATGAACTATTTTTATGTAAAAAGAAAATATAACTCTAAAGGATAATATAGATTATTTTATAATCAAAAAGTCCATAAAAACAAAAAGCAGTGTAGTTTCGTTTTTTATAACGGTCCTATACTGCTTTTGTAAAAATATTTAATTCGAAAACTTAATTAACCTTACGAATTAAAATAGAATAGATACCTTTAAATAAAAACAAGCTGCCAATACTTAATAATACAGTAGCAACTAATGTAGAATTTAGGTTTCCTTTCACACCAGTTGAAGGTAATTCTATTTTTTCTTCTTGTTGATTTTTTGTTACTTTATTTCTATTTGGTACTTTACTATACTTGCTCTCATCAGGATTCAACAAACTATTTTTTGTCTCTCCATCATTTAAAGCACTACTTGGTTTTTCACTTTTTAGCTCATTTGAATCAAATTCATTTTTTACTTTATCTGCATGTTTATTCAGTATTGTTCCCTCTGATTTGTTATTGTTTATAATTCCGTCTGATTTTGTAGCATCCTGAAATTCCTTAGGTTGCTCTACTTCTGTTATATCTTTATGAGGTGTCACATTTGCAGGCGTAAAACTACCATCCTTATGTAATATACTGTGATCTAATACTTCTGCCTGTGTTTCTGGAATATTCGATAGAGTTACTAATGATATTAAAAATGTTGATAACACGCTATTAAATACTACTTTTATAAAAGTCTTCCCCATTCTCATTCCACCTTTTACAAAATTATGTTTAAATAAAAGTTTAAAATAGCTTTATCTATAATTATCTTAAGATAAAATGAGTTGAATGGACATAATATTTTTAAATGAGTAAAATATAGCACTATGTGAGTAAAATTTTATTCATGGTTATGCAGATTTATTGCTTTTAATTTTGTCAAAATGAAATTAGCATTGAATTTTTCACATTCCCTCTCGTAAAAGCAGGAAATTTAACACAGAAAAATCGTTAATATTATAGCTAAGAAACGACAGATTAAAAAGATTTGTTATTTACAAGTAATTCTCTTTTTCTGATAAAAAACTATTTCAAACCCACAAAAATAACCCCTTAAGCCTATGCCTAAGGGGTTTCGTCATTCTATACTATTATTCCCACTCGATTGTACTTGGTGGTTTAGATGTAATATCATAGACAACGCGGTTAACGTGATCTACTTCATTTACGATACGGCTTGAAATCTTTTGTAAGACTTCCCAGTCGATGCGTGCAAAGTCACTTGTCATGCCATCAATTGATGTTACGGCACGAATACCAACTGTATGGTCATACGTACGGTAATCTCCCATAACACCTACTGATTGGATACCTGGTAACACTGTGAAGTATTGCCAAATCTCACGTTCAAGACCTTCCTCACGGATAACCTGTCTTAAAATCGCATCTGATTCACGTACAATTTCAAGTTTGTCTTCAGTAATTTCTCCAAGGACACGGATACCTAAACCTGGGCCTGGGAATGGTTGTCTCCATACTAAGTGCTCTGGAATACCTAATTCGATACCTAGTTCACGCACTTCATCTTTGAATAGTGTATTGATAGGTTCAATTAATTGGAATTCCATATCTTCAGGTAAGCCACCCACATTGTGGTGTGATTTAATCGTTTGAGCAGTTTTTGTACCTGACTCGATAACATCTGTATAAAGTGTACCTTGCGCTAAGAAATCTACACCTTTTAATTTAGATGCTTCATCATCAAAGACATAGATAAACTCATTACCGATGATTTTGCGTTTTTGTTCTGGGTCCGACACGCCTTGTAGTTTACTCATGAAACGTTCTTGTGCATCAACACGAATAATATTCATATTGAATCCTTCACCGAACTGCTCCATAACCATGTCGCCTTCACCTTTACGTAATAAGCCATGATCTACAAAGATACATGTAAGTTGATCACCAATTGCTTTGTGTAACAATACTGCTACTACAGATGAATCAACACCACCGCTCATAGCACATAACACTCTACGGTCTCCAACTTGATTACGGATTTTTTCAACTTCGATTTCAATGAAGTTCTCCATTGACCATTCGCCTGTACATTCACATACGCGACGTACAAAGTTACGTAATAAGTCATTACCATATTCAGTATGACGTACTTCTGGATGGAATTGCACACCGTAAATACGACGTGATTTATCTTCAATCGCTGCATAATTTGTGCTTGGGCTATCAGCAATAACTTCAAAGCCTTCAGGAATCTCGATAACTTTATCTGAATGACTCATCCAAACGTTTTGTTCTTCCGGTAAACCGAAGAATAATTCGTCAGTTTTAGCATTGATGATTGCTTTACCATATTCACGTTCATTGGCACGTTCAACTTTTCCGCCTAATAATTTAGTCGTCAATTGCATACCATAACAAATACCTAAAATCGGCACTCCTAAATTGTATATTTCTGGATCAATTGTGAACGAATCTTCCTCATAAACTGAGTTTGGTCCACCCGAAAGGATAATACCTTTAGGGTTCAATTTTTTTATTTCTTCCATACTAATCTCATGGTCGTGTAACTCACTATATACGCCCATTTCACGAATACGTCGTGTAATTAACTGATTGTATTGGCTACCAAAGTCTAAAACAAGTATGAGCTCTTGCTCTTTCGCCATTTCCATAACTTTAAATCTCCTTTTAACTTAGAATGAATAATTTGGTGATTCTTTTGTAATTTGAACATCATGTGGATGGCTTTCTGCTAAACCAGCAGGTCCCATGCGTGTAAATTGAGCTTCTTCTCTTAATGCTTCTAAGTTTTTAGAACCAGTATAACCCATACCAGATCTTACGCCGCCCATAAGTTGATAAATAGTGTCTTGTAGAGCACCTTTATAAGCGATACGGCCTTCAATACCTTCTGGAACGAATTTTTTAGGTGCTTTGTCTTCTTGGAAATAACGGTCATTCGAACCACTTTCCATTGCGCCTAATGAGCCCATACCTCTATATACTTTGTACTGTCTACCTTGGAACACTTCAGTTGCGCCAGGGCTTTCTTCAGTACCTGCAAGTAAGCTACCTAACATAACTGCGTGTCCACCTGCAGCTAATGCTTTAATGATATCTCCTGAGAATTTAATACCACCATCTGCAATAATTGCTTTACCGTGTTTACGCGCTTCTGTAGCACAATCATAAACAGCTGTAATTTGTGGGACACCAACACCTGCAACGACACGAGTTGTACAAATTGAACCAGGGCCAATACCAACTTTAACTACGTCAGCTCCCGCTTCATATAAAGCTTTTGTACCTTCAGCTGTAGCCACATTACCTGCTATTAAAGTAACTTGTGGGAATGTTTTCTTAATATGTTCAACTTGTTCTAATACACCTTTAGAGTGGCCATGTGCTGTATCGATAACTAATGCGTCTACACCAGCTTCAACAAGTTTTTGCGCACGGATATCAGTGTCTTTCGCAATACCAATTGCTGCACCTACTAATAATCTACCATGTGCATCTTTAGCAGAATTAGGGAATTCAAGAACTTTTTCAATGTCTTTAATTGTGATTAATCCTTCTAAACGACCTTCTTTAACTAATGGAAGTTTTTCAATTTTATGTTGTTGTAATAACTTCTCTGCTTCCTCTAATGTCGTACCTACAGGAGCTGTAACAAGATTATTTTTTGTCATTACGTCTGAAATTTTAATTGAAAAGTCTTCGATAAAACGTAAATCACGGTTTGTAATAATACCAACAAATTGTCTAGTTTCTTTACTATCAACAATTGGCACACCTGAAATGCGGTATTTACCCATCAATGCTTCTGCTTCAAAAACACTCTCTTCTGGAGTTAAATAAAATGGATTCGAGATGACACCATTTTCAGAACGTTTTACTTTTTGAACTTCGTCGGCTTGATCTTCAATGTTCATATTTTTATGAATAACACCAAGTCCACCTTGTCTAGCCATTGAAATTGCCATTTTTGATTCTGTAACTGTGTCCATACCTGCTGATACGATTGGAATATTCAGTTTAATACCTTCTGATAATTGAACACTTAAGTCCACTTCTTTCGGTAATACATCTGATTCTGCTGGTAACAATAACACATCGTCAAAAGTTAAAGATTCTTTTTCAAATTTATTTTCCCACATACTTGTACAGCCTCCTAAATAATTGTTTTATAGTTCTATTATTTCATAATTTCCGTGTCTTGTTGATGCTTAATGCCATTAAAAAAGAAATTCAAAACAATTGCTGAAATTGCACCTAGTACAATACCGTTTTGAGTTAACCATGCAAATTGTTCACCTAAGGCGTCAAACGCTTGAGGTACTGCACTTATACCTGTTCCTAGTCCTACAGATACAGCAATAACTAACAAATTATTTTGATTCCTAAAATTAATATTACCTAATATACTAACACCATATGCCATGACCATGCCAAACATAGCTATCATCGCTCCACCTAATACTGGCAGAGGGATCATATTTGCTAATGCACCTAATTTAGGAATACACCCACAAATAACTAGCAATATGACCATACCGTATATCACTTTATTCTTTTTCGCACCTGACAATGATACTAAACCTACATTCTGTGAATATGCAGTATAAGGGAATGCATTGAAGATAGAGCCTAAGATGATAGCGATACCTTCTGCTGTATAACCTTTACGGAAATCTTTGCGTTCCAATGGTTTACCTGTTATTTCACTTAATGCATGGTATACACCTGTTGATTCTATTAAACTCACTAATGCAACTATAAAGAATACGAGTGTCGCCCCGAAGTCAAAGCTAAAAGTTGAAAATCTAAACGGTTGGGGTAACGCAAACCAATGCGCCGTACCAATTTGATTTACATCTACGATTCCAAGGAATCCGGCTAGTACCGTCCCCACAACGAGTCCGATAAGTATAGCGATAGATTTTAAAAATCCTACAGTAAAACGCTGTACCAGCAAAATAACAACCAAAGTAATAACACCTAAGAGGATATTTTTAGGATCCCCGTAGTCTTTAGCACCTTCCCCTCCTGCCAAATAATTCATTGCAACTGGCATTAGGTTAATCCCAATAATGGTTACCACACTTCCAGTAACAACTGGAGGGAAGAACTTCACCAAATAGGAAAAGAATGGCGCAATGATAACAACTAGAATACCCGACAAGAAGAGCGAGCCATATAAGTCACCAATACCTTTAGTTTGACCAATTAAAATCATTGGTGCCACAGCAGTAAATGTACAGCCTAATACGATTGGCAAACCAATGCCTGTACCTTTCCATACTTGCAAGAACGTCGCTACACCGCACATAAAGATGTCCACTGTAACTAAGAAAGCAATTTGTTCAGGTGTGAAGTCTAAACTAGTTCCTACAATAATAGGTACGAGTATCGCTCCCGCATACATTGCTAATAAATGCTGTAAACTTAAAATGAAAGTTTTCATGCTTCTTCGCCAACGAAAGTAACTTTATTTCCACTTAGTGAAGCCACTTTACATAATGATGAAACTGTTAAACCAGCTTGTTCCAAACGTTCTCTACCAGGTTGAAAACTTTTTTCTACTACAATGCCTATACCAACTGTTGTACCATTGGCTTGTTGCACAATTTCATTTAAACCTAAAGATGCATCTCCATTAGCTAAAAAGTCGTCTACGATAAGCACTTTGTCATTTTCATCTAAAAACTCTTTAGATACAATCACCGTACTTGTCGTATTTTTAGTAAAAGAATGTATATCTGCTTGATACACATCTTTTTTTAGTGTGCTTGGTTTTGCTTTTTTAGCGAAGAGGCATGGCACATCGAAGTGCATAGCTGCCATAATCGCCGGTGCAATACCAGACGCTTCAATCGTTAATATTTTTGTGATGCCCTTGTCTTTAAACTGCTCGTAAAAAGTTCGCCCTATATCATGCATCAGCTTGGCATCGATTTGATGATTTAAAAAACCATCTACCTTTAAAATCTTTTCGTCAATGACGACACCATCTGCTTCGACTTTCTGCTTCAACAAATCCACTCGTAAAAAACCTCCTCATTTTGTGTACAAAAAAAACCCTAAACTAACTTAGTTTCAGGATCTATGAGTGAACGTGCAATACTGTAAGCAGCTATTATCCTAATTTCAAATGATGTCTAAAGCGCTAAGATTCTACATTCATTTCCCTAATTAAATATGTAAAAAATATGTTTATAACATCGATTATGAGGAAACGGTTTAAAAAGTATAGTCCGATATGTACAACTTTTTAAATCGCTTTTAATTGCTAAAGCATTGTATAGGTTACCCATAGTCATGTCGTTAATGGCAACATGGTAGAAACTTCTAAAGCCGTATCCTTTAGATTATATGAGTTAGATAAATTATTAACTGATGATAGCAAATTTCGGCACATTTTTCAATATACTTATTGATTGTAAGCGCTTTTTGAAGGGTAACTTAGTATATTCGCTAACATAAAGTAAACGGTACCATTTGCGTTAAAATGTTGTTTGCCAGGTGTAAAACTTCGTAATATAATTAAATTGGATTCGTTTCGTTATTTAAGTTACTGGGTAAACACATAATAATTAATAGAACAACGGATGGAGGATCACAAAATGTCAGAATTCACTATTATTCAAAAAAGCGAAGAGTTAATTGATGCAGTCAAAAATAAGATTGCAGAAGGTTATAAGGAATCAGAGATTTCTGTTATCAGTAAAACAAAACTTCATATCGACGAGTTGCATGATTCCGAAGTAAATTTAACAGCTACAAGCGGTTCTTTCAGTGATAAAATGGCCAAAATGTTAACTGGCGAAGACGGTGAAGAGGTTGTCTTAGCCTATTATAAATTGTCAGACGCTGAAACGGAACGCTACAAGAAAGAAATCTTAGACGGCAACTATCTTGTCGTTGCTACGAAAGATGAATCTTCACATGAAGAAGTAGAAAATGCAAATGCAGCTTATGAAAATGAAACAGTAGTTCAACATCATTATGCTGAAGAATCTAAAGGTCCTAAATCCTAAACTCAAATCTCATAAATTTAGAATTTGGGCACTTAATGCCATTCACCAATTATAATATGACATATGCCAACATTGGCAGTTATCTAAAATGTACTTGTAACAAACATTTCAAATGACTAATTTATATTGATGGAGCGAACCAAGAAAATCAATTGTAACTTTTGATTTCTGTGTCGCTCCCTTTTTATTACCAAGCCATACTTCTACCTATAAATTACATTACAAGTTTTGCTACTATGTTATAATGAACGCAATAATTTCGGGGGTGTACATATGCAATTCAAAATTATCACATCAATTGATGATCCCTTCTTCAAATCAGCCATGAATTTGTATGATGCTAAATTTGATATCGGATTATCTGAATACGAGCAAATATTCAAACAATCACTTAAAAACGAGCATACTAAAGACGATTATATTTTTTTAGTTGGCATCGAGTCAGACACTGTCGTGAGTTTAGCAACTGCGCATTATGAGGCAACAACTAACTCAGCATTTTTAATTTACTTAATCGCTAATGATCAACCGAATCACGATGAGCTAATTACTGAAACGCTTGCGCGTATCCAGAAAGAAATCAATATCCTATCGAACCAACTACATGAACACGACGTTAACTTCATCATGTTAGAAGTAGAAAAAGAACCTGAAGAAATTTCTGAGGAAGTCATACCTATTTTGGATAATAGGCGCCAATTTCTATATCAACATGGATTCGAAAAACAATATGACATTAATTATTTAGCACCAAATCTTGAAGGATATAGCGAAGGTAAACCCATGGATTTATTTATAAAATCTAATATTGAACTAACCAAAGATATTTATGGCCCTAGTATAAAATCAAACTATATCCTCAAATATGTCTTTGCTAACAGAATCTCTAGAAATATTATTTATCCATTACTCGAAGAAATGGATTTACGTAAATCATAGGAACCACCACTTGAAATCACTATTAAAACAGTTTAAACTAGCATAGAGGTAAGACTGACGTTTCACTAACCGAAGACAAACGTCCGTATACATAATCCATTAATGAAAGGACTTATTTCTATGTTAACCAAAGAATTTGCACAACGTGTTGAGCTAAGTGAAAAACAAGTCCGTAAAATCGTTCAACATTTAGAAGAACGCGGTTACCAACTTAGTAAAACAGAATATCGTGGCCGTGAAGCTACAGATTTCCAAGAAGAGGATATTGAATTATTCCAAGATATCGCTGAAAAAGTAAAACAGACAAATAGTTATGATTTAGCTTTTGAAGAGTTAGAAAAAGAAAAAGACTTTTTACAAGTGTTAGTTAAAGACGATAGTAGTAATTTACCTACAGATCAAAATGTATCTAAACTTGTAGATGATTTACGTTCTGAAATTCAAAAAATGCGTGACGAACGTCATATGCTTGGTCAAATGATTAATCAAGTACACCAGCAACAACAAGAATTACATGAGATGCAAAATCAAATCACGTCTAAATTGGATGCCAATACTGAATCATTACAAGCCATCCAATCTTCTACTAATGAGATTAAATCAACTCAAAGCGCTATTCAGGATTCACAAAAAGAGCAATCTGAATTAGCTAAATCAAACGTTGAAACTGCGCATATTGCCGCTTCACAATCTACAAATGCTCAGAAAGATGATGCTTTAACTGAAACTTCAACTGAATCAGTAGTTACAAAATCATCTACTGAATCTCAACCAGAAGCGAACGAAGACGTTAACGACAAAGTCGAAAATGAAACATCAGACGAAGTTACTTCAGAAAGTAAACTAGATGCTACTGAAGCAAACGCACATACAGACGAACCTGAAATTACACCAGTAAGCGAACAATCTACTACTAGTGGTAGTAATGATAAGGTAGAAGAAGCAAATTCAACTGAAACGAAGTCAGCTGATAAAGCTACAGATGATACTATCGCTACTGACGAAGGAAATGAATTATCAACGTCAGCAACTGATGATGCAACAATCAAAGATGAAGTAACTGAAATAAGCATTCAAGATGAAACGGCTGCTAATACAACTTCTTACACATCAACTTCGGTTGACGAAGCGCCAAAAGAAGAGCGTAAAGGTTTCTTTGCCCGTTTATTTAATTTATAAGACTATCATTTTTGATTTAAAGTGCAGTATGAGCAAAATATAGTCACCACCGAATACAACACCATTCATTATAAAAGCGAAAAAATACAATCGAGTTTTAGAACTGGATTGTATTTTTTCGTTTTTTTAAATGTAAATCCTCGATATCCATTCAAAAAAACACCCCCATTCTCTGTAATAATATAATTATACGACCTATATAAAACAAAGTTATATTTTCAGAAAATAAAGACATTTTGATTTTGCAAATTTCTCGAGTAATTAACTTGAATAATGTTGATTTTACTAATATCCTTAGTATACGTATCGGATTAAAAAAATTAAATAAGAAAGTGTAGGTCCTTTTTTTATGTTATTGACTATTCTTAACATCATTATTTTTGTGGCCTTCCTCATCGGATTATATATAATGGCTAGAAAACACGTTTCTTTTCCAAAACGTGTTTTCTCTGCTTTAGGTATCGGTATCGTTTTTGGTATCGTAATACACTTAATCTATGGTGTGGACTCTAAAGTTACTAAACAAACTATGGATTGGTTTAGTATCGTTGGTGATGGCTACATTTCTTTATTACAAATGATTGTAATGCCTCTAATATTCATTTCAATCGTTTCAGCATTCACGAAAATTAAAATTGGAGATAAGTTTGCTAAGATTGGTATTTATATCTTTGTATTTCTTATAGGTACTGTCGCAATATCTGCAATTATTGGTATTATCTCAGCACTTGCGTTCGGTTTAGACGCTTCTTCTATTGATTTAGGCGGCGCCGAAAGTTCAAGAGGTAGCGAACTGGCAAGTCAGGCTAAAGATATGACAGCCAATACATTACCGCAGCAAATTTTACAATTATTACCTAGTAATCCATTCTTAGACTTTACTGGTCAGCGTACAACTTCTACAATCGCCGTAGTTATATTTGCAGCGTTTATCGGTTTTGCATTCTTACGTGTTATGCGTAAACAACCAGAGAGTGGTAACCTACTTAAACGTGGTATCGATGCATTATATAGCTTAGTTATGGCAATCGTAACGTTCGTATTGCGCTTAACACCTTATGGTATTTTAGCGATTATGACTTCTACAATTGCTACAAGTGATTTTGCGGCAATTTGGACTTTAGGTAAGTTTGTAATTGCGTCTTATGCAGCACTTATCGTAATGTATATTATTCATTTAATCATTATCTCAGGTATAGGTTTGAACCCAGTGACATTCGTTAAAAAAACTGGCGAAGTGCTATTATTTGCCTTCACTTCTCGTTCTAGTGCTGGTTCATTACCTCTTAATGTTCAAACACAAAAAAATCGCCTAGGCGTGCCAGATGGAATTGCGAATTTCTCTGCATCCTTTGGTCTGTCAATTGGACAAAACGGTTGTGCCGGTATCTATCCTGCTATGCTTGCAGTCATGGTAGCTCCCGCTGCTGGCGTGGAAGTTAACTTACAATTTATATTAGCTGTAATTGGCGTAGTAATCATTAGTTCATTTGGTGTAGCTGGTGTTGGGGGCGGTGCTACATTCGCTTCTATCATTGTATTATCTACATTGAATTTACCAGTTGCACTAGCAGGTGTCTTAATCTCTGTCGAACCATTAATCGATATGGGACGTACTGCATTAAATGTTAATGATTCTATGCTTGCTGGTACAGGTACAGCAAAACTCACAAACAACCTAGATCAAGACACTTACAATCAAAAAGAATATACTGAAATTACAAATTAATACAAAATTACTTCCTGCTCCTCATTTCATATATTTGAACTATTTATGAAACATTGAAAAGGTCGGTATACACGTAATGTATACCGACCTTTTTTATTATACTTACTTAACATTATTTATTTCGCTTAAGATCTATCATTAATTTTATATAATTAAACAAAAAAACAAGAATTAAACTTAAAGATAACGACTTTAACAGTAGGTTGACCCAAGTACCGTCTGCCGTAAAGTAATGTGTTATTATGCTACATATAATAAATGCTAAAAATATGAGCCCCAATTTAAATAACATGTCTCCCACCTCTTTTAATATAGTTTAGTGGGAAACATGTATTTTTTCAATTTAATTTTTATCTATTAATAAAATTATCAATAATCGAACAATAGACTATGAATTAACCGTTGATTGTCCGAATATTTTTCTCTTAATAGCTTCTCCAGTAGGCGTACCAGCTAAACCACCAATACCTGTTTCACGTAATGAAGCCGGCAAATTACGCCCTACTTTATCCATAGCTTCAATGACTTCATCAACAGGAATTTTACTTTCAACTCCTGCTAACGCAAGATCTGCTGAAATCAATCCGTTTCCTGATCCTATAGCATTTCTCATAACACAAGGAATTTCTACCAAGCCAGCAACAGGATCACATACAAGACCTAATAAATTGCTGATAGCTAGCGCCATTGCATGACCACTCGCTTGTGGTGAACCTCCAAATATCTCAACAGCTGCCGCTGCTGCAATCGCAGATGCTGAACCAACTTCAGCCTGACAACCTCCTATAGCACCTGCCACGCTAGCATTATTTGCAATTACCTTACCGCATAATGCCGCAGCAAATAGGAAATCAATCATTTGATCTGTTGTTAAGTGGTGTGATTTTTCTAATTTAAACAGAATTCCAGGTATCGTCCCCGAGGATCCGGCCGTAGGAGTTGCACAAATAATTCCCATTGCCGCATTTACCTCATTAGTAGCAATAGCACCTTTTAATGCTTCGACCATTTCATATCCAGACAGTGCATGCTCTCGCTCATTATAAGTTGCCAATTTAACAGCATCTTGTCCTGTATAGCCAGTAACGCTTTTCACGCCTTCACCAGTTATACCTTTTTCTACGGCTTCCCTCATAACATCTATATTTTGTTTCATAAGCGCTCTAACTTCATCTCTTGAAATACCTTTTAAAGACATTTCCTCACTAATCATAATTTCCGCAAAAGTTGTTTCGTTTTCTACTGCATAATCAATGATTTCTTGCATCGAATTTAGCATATTGTCACTCCTCTAATTTATATATGAAAAGCTTAAAGCATCGTATCTTTCCCGCAATTCATCTATTGTTTCAATTGATAACTCTTTATTCAAATGCAACGCAAGTAGACATTTCCCTTCATTAATTGTCTTTATTTCTTCATTAATATCTATATCACGTTCTATCAAATCATTAATTATATGATTGATCATAGATATATTCGCAACGCCCTCTACTACTAAAATAGGCAAGCCATGATTCATTAATATGCACGCACCATCCACGTGTATACTTTTTATCTTAATAGCGCCGCCACCAATCGAAATACCATTAATCTCTACATGTCTACCACAACAATCTAATTTCACAAGCGCACAATTAGGATGTTCTCCCAAACTTGCTCCAGACTGCTCAATAATTTCCACTTCTATATCACGCTCTTTTGCGATTTCCGTGGATTGTTTAATGCGCTCATCGAAAGTCCCAAAACCTAGAGCACCTCCAACTATAGCCAAATCTGTTCCATGCCCCTTATGCGTGGAAGCAAACGACTCGTAATAGTGAATCGTAATTTTTTGTGGCTCATGTTGTAATAAGGTGCGGGCAGCATTACCAATTTTAACTGCGCCTGCTGTATGAGAACTCGACGGCCCCATCATAATCGGTCCAATCACATCAAATGCACTTTGATAATCTTGCTTTCTAGCCATCATTACATCTCCTTAATTAGCATGTTTTTTCATTCGAGGTAAATTGAAATTTAGACTTGTCATATTAAATTTATTTATCGTTTTACCTATAACAAGGCTTAAAAGAATACTTGTTATTGAAACAGTAATAATAGTTATCGTCGCGCGAATTGGGTCGTTAAAACCAAATAGTACAATAGCTCCTGCAATCGGTGTTGCCATACCAGTCACCTTTATGACTAAACCGCTAAAAGTCACTATACATGCGTTAACCACACCAATAATCGCGTTCGTTCCATATAATTGTAGCGGATATTTAGCTATAATATCTATTTGCGTCAATGGTTCAATAGCTACCGCAAAAGCTTTAGAGCTGTTATCAATTTTCAATTGTTTAAACATAATAAAATTAACAAATGAACTTCCAGTACAAGTCAATGCTCCTATCGCCATTGGCAAACCAGTAAGTCCTAATAAACTCGTCAACACCATTGAACTTAAAGGTGTCATGCCAGTCACAGGTATAATTAAACCTAGTATCGTTGCAAGGATGTACGGATTATTATCGCCAACTGCAGTAACGGCACTACCTATTTGGTGTAAAAGCGCAATAACACCAGGACTCATAATACTGGCTAATAAGAAAGCTGTCGCTGGCGCAAACAAAATAACCGTAATTAAATCCAAGCCTTCTGGCACTTTCTTCTCGATAAATTTAATTACAAAAGCTATCATGTAAGCTGCCAAAAATGCAGGCAAAAGTTTGAAATCATGTAGCACCAATCCAACTATTACCGCAAATACTGGGGAAACTCCCAATTTCAAACATGTTAGAAAACCTACAGCAACCCCGCTTAACCCTCCTGCCAAATCTCCTATTTCTTGCAAAAATTTAATATCAAACACGCCACCAATCGCATAACTCAAAAATGCTTGTGGTAAAAACGTTGCACAGGCGGCTCCCGAAAGTGCCTGTAGTCCCTTTTTACCGTAAGGTGCAAAATTCAAAAACAGAGTCATTGCTAGTAAGACAATTAACAAAGTACCTACACCTAAAATAATATCCATCGTCCAAAACCTCTTCCTAAAATTTTTAATTGCATTTTTAAATATTTCACAATTCAATAATATTGCTTTGTGTAAGCACTTACAATATCTAGAAATCGATTTTTCTGAACTTTTTGTGAATATATTCACAAAAATAACTAGATAATTTTTTCGCTTTTGAACTTACGCGATTGTATGGCAATCTTAAATCAAAACCAATAAATTATTCTTTACAAATTAAAAAAGCTTTTCAATCCACCATTTAGCTATGATGAATTGAAAAGCTTTTCTAATTAATATACTGGTTTGAAAGGCCCCCATGTTATTCGGTGCTTACCGTCTAAAGGAATCTTATCAATGGATTTAGATACATCATCAAACCATTTTAAGAATGCGGGATATTTATCTAGTTTCGCCTCCGCACTATCCAGTGATACGTCATGTAAATACCATGCTTTACTTTCAAATTCATATTGAACTTGCGCATAGGCGAGCCGAGTCATACTAACACTATCATACAAACAGTTTACTTGTTTCGCTATAATAGGTGCTTGTGATACTAAACTTTGAGAAATAACTTTTTTGTGATCTTCATTATCTAAGTCATTCCACATTCTCAATTGGCCGTCCATTTGGAAAAACATATCAATTGTAGGTTCTTTTTCATCAAAAGAAACTAAGATGAAGATACGTTCGGCTGTGTAATCTACAGAATTAATTGCGCCGACAACAAGCTTTTGTGCCACCTTCGCCCAATATTCTTGAGCCTCTTGAGGGGTGAGCTGAATTTTCGATGAGTAAACACATTTATCTTGGTCATCCTGAACTTCCGAATCCTTCGACTGTTTTCTAAAAATTCTATCGAACATGTTCAACTTCACTACCCCCTTTCCAAAGAATGAATGGCACATTAAATACGCCTTAAATACTTAGGCTGTTTGAAGATGCATTATTTTCTTATAAATCCTGATTTATTTAACTGTTCTAACATATCTAACCTTTGTTTTGAGCTCATAAAGTTTGCAATTTGATTAGACCATGTTTCTGAGCGTTCTCCGTTTGTGCGAGCGCTATAGTAATCATTAACTGTTTGGTCATAAGCTTTTAATTGAGCTTTTTGAGATTCCACATCACTATCATATTGGTTTTGATGGAAAACATGTTCAAATGGTAAACGAGGTTTAGGGCTACCATCTTCATCATCTTCTGGAATACCAAGTGCCATTCCAAATAGTGGAAATGTGTGTTTAGGCAAGTTTAATACTTCTCTTACACGCTCAATATCATTTCTTAGAGATCCTAAATAAACAATACCATAGCCCATGTCTTCAGCTGTAGCTGCAATATTTTGAGCTACTAATGTGGCATCAATGGTACCGACAAGCAATCCTTCTGCTGACTCAAATGACGTTTCCATGTCGTGATTTGAGTCTTGGTTAACGATGGAATGTCTGTAATAATCCATTACAAATACAAATAAATAGCCATTTTCAACCACATAAGGTTGCCCAGATACTTCTTTTAAATCTTCTTTTACTTTGGGATCGTTTATACCAATAATTGAGTATGCTTGTAAGTAACTTGAAGTTGAAGCACTTTGCCCAGCTTCTATAAGTTGTTTGATATGCGACTCTGAAATAGGTTCTTTCTTGAATTTTCTAACTGAATGATGTTGCTTCAGCAGGTTATACACGTGTTCAGACATCTTTCCACTCCTCATTTCTATAAAATATATAGCCATATCATAACAAACACACATTTCCATTGCTTACATTCTGTTTACCCGATTTTCATGATAGTTAAAAGCTTTAAATGTAATTATCTTTAAGTTTTTATAAAATTTTAAAATATCATCAATAAATAACTTCTTTAATTCGATAATAAGAATAATTATGCTTCGGTGCAATTTTAAAATATATGTGTATGTTGATATTTATAGATACATGTTTCCCTTTTGTTTTTAGTGGAAAACAAATTATGTAAGTTTTATTTAAGGAGGGTTTAATTTGGTTAATAAAAAACAAAAACAATTAAATGACGTAGAAAAAAGCAATGATGAGAAATCAATGACTACAAATAATGGTGTTAAAGTAAGTGAAGACGAAAATACTTTAACAGTCGGAGAACGTGGCCCCAGCCTATTAGAAGACTTTCATTTCAGAGAAAAAATTATGCACTTCGATCATGAACGTATACCAGAACGTATCGTACATGCTAGAGGCTTCGGTGCACATGGTGAGTTCAAAGTATATGAAGATTTATCTAAATATACTTCAGCAGACTTTTTAACTAACCCCGATAAAACTACGCCTGTCTTTGTTAGATTTTCAACTGTACAAGGCTCTAAAGGTTCACCAGACACTGTCAGAGATGTAAGAGGCTTTGCTACTAAATTCTATACAGACGAAGGTATTTTCGACCTAGTAGGTAATGATATTCCTGTATTCTTTATTCAAGATGCTATCAAATTCCCTGACCTTATCCACGCAGTAAAACCAGAACCCCACAACGAAATACCACAAGGTGGTTCAGCCCATGATACATTTTATGATTTCTTCGCTCAAAATCCTGAATCAACACATACAACTGTATGGGCAATGAGCGACCGCGGTATACCTAAGAATTTTAGACAAATTGAAGGATTTGGCATCCATACCTTCCGTCTCGTTAATAGCGAAGGAGAGTCATATTTTGTAAAATTTCATTGGAAACCACTACAAGGTTTAGAATCCCTAGTTTGGGACGAGGCTCAAATGCTTCATGGTAAAGATGTAGACTTTCACCGTAAAGATTTATATGAATCTATTGAAAAGGGCGATTACCCAGAATGGGAATTAGGTTTACAAATCATTCGTCCTGAACAAGAATTTGACTTCGATTTTGATATTTTAGACCCAACTAAAATTTGGCCAGAAGATCAGGTACCTGTTAAAATCGTTGGTAAAATGACATTAAATCAAAATGTAACCAATGTTTTTGATGAAACTGAACAAGCTGCCTTCCACCCTGGTCATATTGTACCTGGCATAGATTTTTCAAACGATCCATTATTGCAAGGACGCCTATTCTCATACACCGACACTCAAATTTCTAGATTAGGTGGTCCAAACTTTAATCAAATCCCAATCAACCGTCCAGTTAACGAGGTTCACAATAATCAAAGAGATGCCATGCACCAAATGAATATCAATAAAGGACAAGTGGCTTATCATAAAAATGCGCTTAATAACAATGATCCACATACGACACCTAAAGAAGAAGGCGGCTATGAACACTATCAAGAAAAAGTTGAAGGACGTAAAATCCAAAAACGTAGTGAAAGTTTCAAAGATTATTATAGTCAGGCTAAGCTATATTTAAATAGTTTAACGCAACCTGAATTTGACCATACTGTAGATGGCTTCTCTTTCGAAATAGGTATGTGTAATTCAATTATGGTAAAACAAAACGCAGTGAATCAACTGAATAAAGTTGACCGTACATTAGCAGAGCGTGTTGCTGAGAATGTTGGCGTTGAAGTGCCAGATGTAAATGAAGAAGTTAAATCAGACGCACAAGACAGTAAATTAACAATGGAAAAATTCGATATTCCATTAGCAGGCCACTCCGTAGCAGTAGTAGTAAATGGCGATATCAGTGCCGAAACATTGAAATCTTACGCCAAAACATTTACGGAGAACAAGCTTAATTATGCATTTGTCGGTCAACACCCTAAAGATATATCTGAAGCGTTTGGTATTACAGAAACATTTGATACTGCCCATCCAACACTATTTGACAGCCTGATAGTACTATCAGATGGTAGTGAGCTACTCCCAGCTGCTGAAGAATTTGCAGAACTTACGTATAAACACAACAAACCTATTGTTGTGAATCAGTCCGCAGCACAAGGATTAGTAAATGCTAAGTTGAATTTAGAAGCTCCTGGCGTCTTTGTTTCAGACGACCCTCAAACAATTGTGCAAGCATTTGATCGCAAAAGATATTGGAACAGAAAATAATTATAATAGCGACTATTAGCTGAGCACTCTATAATATGGGACGAGAAAGATATCAAATTTTCACTAATTAATGTCTTTCTCGTCCCTTTTCGTTAATCAATTAATCATCAATGAAGTAAATGAATTGGTTACAAAACCTTTCGTATTATAGTAATGCCGCCTCCAGTTATCTCCGTATTAAGCTATTTAGTAAGTGACATTTTTAACTAATCATTTTACTTTTGATTATAAGGATATAAATATTTAAAAAAGACGATTATAGAAGTTTATCAGCGATCTGTTGTAATTATTCTTTGGCGCATTATCCAAAACCTTATTTAATAATCAGTTCAATATAACGCGAGTAGGCTTAAGGGAGGCTTAATTGACTAAATATTTACGATTATAAATTCCGCAAAAGATAAAGCATTCATAAATTCGTAATAATTCTATTTAGACCTATCAAATCAACATTAAGCAAATATATAATCATTTAAAGTAGCCTTTTTTCTCATTTTCATGGTTTAGTTGAGAATAAAAAGGCTATTTTTAATATGTAGGTAGTTTTCCCAAAAATAAACACCTCTACTTTTCGGGTGTAAATTTTCACTCGGAAACCCAGTCATCCGCTCGATCACAAGGCACCTATCTACTACTCACCTTAGTGAGCTTTCTTTGTTGACGAAAATAATGGGAAATGCAATAATAGTATACGAAGATTAGAATTATTATAATTAAGAAATAATAACAATTTAACACCATAATTCTAATTAAAATTCAGTTCAAAAAATAGGAGGATGTTTTTATGTCTTTAATAAATAAAGAAGTTTTACCATTCACAGCTAACGCTTATGATCCACAAAAGGATGAGTTTTTAGAAGTATCAGAAGAAATTTTAAAAGGTTCTTGGAGTGTAGTTTGTTTCTACCCAGCAGACTTCTCATTCGTTTGCCCAACTGAATTAGAAGATTTACAAGGTCAATATGACAAATTACAAGAATTAGGTGTCAATGTATACTCAGTATCAACAGATACTCACTTTGTACACAAAGCTTGGCATGACCACTCAGAAGCAATCAACAAAATTCAATATACAATGATTGGTGACCCATCTCAAACAATCACTCGTAACTTTGATGTATTAGACGAAGATTTAGGTCTTGCTCAACGTGGTACTTTCATCGTTGACCCTGACGGCATTGTACAAGCAGCTGAAGTAAACGCTGACGGTATCGGCCGTGACGCAAGCACGTTAGTACACAAAATCAAAGCAGCACAATATGTACGTCAACACCCAGGCGAAGTTTGCCCAGCAAAATGGGAAGAAGGTTCAGAAACATTACAACCTGGTCTTGACTTAGTAGGTAAAATCTAAGGAGGCATTGATTTAAATGCTAAATGATCAGCTTAAATCACAATTACAACAATTACTTCAATTAATGGAAGGCGATGTTGTATTAAAAGCAAGTCTTGGTGCTGATGACAAGTCTAACGAACTTAAAGAGTTATTAGACGAAGTCTCTGCAGCTTCTTCTCACATTACTATAGAAGAAACTGACTTAAAACGCACACCAAGTTTCTCAGTAAATAGACCTGGAGAAGAAACCGGCATTACTTTTGCCGGTTTACCTATGGGTCACGAATTCAATTCACTTGTACTTGCATTATTACAAGTAAGTGGACGCGCACCTAAAGAAGAACAAGCCGTAATAGACCAAATCAAAGCATTAGATAAACCACTACACTTTGAAACGTATATTAGTTTAACTTGTCAAAAATGCCCTGACGTTGTTCAAGCATTAAACTTAATGAGTTTATTAAATCCTAATATCACGCATTCAATGATTGACGGTGCTATCTTTAGAGAAGAATCTGAAAATATTATGGCAGTACCTGCAGTATTCTTAGATGGCGAAGAATTTGGTAATGGGCGTATGACAGTTCAAGATATCCTTGCAAATTTAGGCAGCCAAGCAGACCCAGCAGAGTTCAATGATAAAGATCCATATGACGTGTTAATCGTTGGTGGTGGACCTGCAAGTGGTAGTGCTGCTGTTTATACAGCACGTAAAGGTCTGCGTACAGGGATTGTTGCTGATCGTATTGGCGGACAAGTTAATGATACAGCAACTATTGAAAACTTTGTCACTGTTAAAGAAACAGATGGTCCAAAATTTGCCTCAGCATTAGAAGATCATATAAAGCAATATGACATCGATGTAATGACAGGCATTCGTGCTAATGAAATTGAAAAAACTGATAGTGGTATCGTTGTTTCGCTTGAAAATGGCGCAAAATTAACAAGTAAAACAGTTATCATTTCAACAGGTGCACGTTGGCGCAAGCTTGAAGTACCTGGCGAAGAGGCATTGATTAACAAAGGCGTTGCATTCTGTCCACATTGTGACGGACCTTTATTTGAAAATAAAAACGTAGCCGTAGTCGGTGGCGGTAATTCAGGTGTCGAAGCAGCAATTGATTTAGCAGGTATCGTTGAACACGTCACACTATTAGAACGTAATGCTAGCCTTAAAGCAGACAACGTTTTACAAGAACGTTTAAACAGCTTACCTAACGTAACTGTTATTAAAAATGCACAAACAACTGAAGTACTTGGTGAAAATGCTGTAACTGGTATTAAATACCAAGACAAATCTCTAGGCGAAGAACATACACTAGAACTTGAAGGTATTTTCGTTCAAATCGGACTATTACCAAATACTGAATGGCTTAATAATTATGTTGAACTAAATGAAGCTAATGAGATTATGATTGATCGTAAGAACGCTACAAGCATCCCTGGTATTTTTGCAGCTGGTGATGTTACTGACGATCGTAATAAACAAATTATTATCTCAATGGGCTCTGGTGCAAATGCTGCATTAAATGCCTTTGATTATATCATTAGACATTAATTCTTCTATCAACGTTATACCATGTGAGTGGCTAACGAAATCAGTATAAAACATGATTGTCTTGTCACTCACATACATATAATTAAGATGACTAAGATTATAAGGGATAAAAATGTTTAGCTGAGCTAGAACTCATATATAACTATACTAAACTCAATATAATAATTTAGGCTGGGACAATTAAAATTGTCTCAGCCTATTTATGCATGTATCCAGTTGTTCAAGCGTCCCCTTATTTGCATATGTTTATTCACCTATTTCTCATTACCATTTTCAGATTTATACAACTGAGTTTTATTACAAACTGCATAACGCTAAATGACCACCTTCAATAACATTTCAAAGTGAAAATCTAATGAATATTTTAAAATTAATTATAATAAATTTATTGTTTTCTCAATTTGTTCAAAAGATTGTGCGTTTATCATTTAATCCCTTATTCAAATCAATAGCTCTAAATGATACGCTTAAGTTATAATTTTTATAAAGCGCGTTTAAACATTCACTGTATTGTTATACTCGTACGATTATTATTAAAGGAGCAATTAAAATTTATGAAAAAAAGTATATTATTATCGTTAGTACTAGTGCTAACTGTTATGCTCGCAGCATGTTCAAACGATAAACCTAAAGACGACAATAGTCATAGCGAAAGACATGCGCCTAAAAATGTGAAGAAAATTACTGAAAAGGACATCTTTAACTCAGATAAAAAAGGTGCTACTTTAAGTGAATCTGAAGCAAATAAAGCTATCAAAAAATACCTAGATGTAAACTCCGATATTATTGATAATAAATATCTACTTCAATATAAAATAGATAAGCAAATTGGTACAGATAAAAAAATCACTGATGAACAGGCTGAACGTTTATCTGATCTATCACATAATGCAGTTAAAAATGATGTGCGATTCAAGAAATTTGTAGAAGAAAACAAACTACCACAAGGTTATCAAGAAAATGTAGACCGTATTATCAAATATTTCACTGCTTTAAATACCACAATTAAAAATGCAGATGAAGATTTAGAACAATTAGACTATCAACCACAAAATGAACTTAATGTTGTAGATGTATCTACTAAATATGCTGGAGATGTTAATGGAAAACAACAAGATAAAATCAAAAAATTCCTAAAAGATAAGGGTATTGAATCTGACGCTGTAGATAAATAACATAGACACTTCTTAATTAATTGAAATCCGGAACATGTAATTATACGATTATGCTGTAAGTTTTTTATTAAATTACAATATGATTACAGAACAATTTTTCTTGATAACAAAGGGTTGAAGGTCATTTTTATATATAGTACTCAGTTTTACTGACTTATTTCTGTAAAAAACCTTACTTAATTGTAAGGTTTTTTAACACAAAATCCCTTTTTTTCTCAAAGTAACATTTGTTAAGATTAATTTAAGTTAATAAACAAATGAATAGAAGCACAGCCACTCAGTAATAATTCTAAGGAGGCACACCTTTATGGTTTTAACTATTTTAATAGGTGCAATGGCTGCTATCTTCATAGCTTTTAATCTCTTTGAGAAGAAAGAAAAATATGGTGTTGTTTCATTTAAAACAATCGCCCTTAGTGTAACTTACGTTATACTTGCCGTTGTTGTAGGAAGTTTTTTAGACAATATCAATACAATATTCCAAGGATTTCATGATAGCTTAACAGCAGCTAAAAGATATTAACCTGAACCGACAAAGTCGTGGTTCAGGTTTTTTGTTTGTATTTATTTTTCTACTTCGTATGGCACACAGTTTTCGATTTTACGCTCGATTACTGTTGCTTGCGTATCGTATCTTAGATAGACAAAGCAGCAACGAAGCACGACCTGATGGGCAACAATTACAATAGTTTCTAAACTATTATCTACTTCATGTTCAAAAAATTGCGTTACACGTTGTAACACGTCTGCATAACTCTCCCCGCCTGGTGCTTTTTGGCTAAAGCTATGACGAAATGATAGATAATCCTCATCATTAAAATAACGTGCATATTCAGGTTTTTGTTCAATTTTGTCCACCATTTCTCCTTCAAACTCACCAAGCGAACGTTCTCTTAACGAAGAGGTCACACTTGCAGGGATAGCGTTATCGAATATCGCATTATACGTCTGCCTAGTACGCAGTAAATCTGATAGATACACATGATCTATGTCCTTTTTATTAAAATAACTTTGCAACAACTGCGCAGAACGTGTTCCCTTCTCTGTTAACGGCACATCTAATTGCCCACAAAAGTAATTTTTGCCTTCTTTTTTATCATAATTTGATTGCGATTCACCATGCCGCACTAAATATATTTTCATATGTCTTCCTCTTCTCTTTTATAATCGTTGTTCCACAATTGTACCTAACAAAAATGTAATATTAAATATCTCCACTATATTTATATCTAATTTATTGTTAACATCCTATCTGAGGTGATATAAATGAACGAACAAGTTACGCAAAACAATACACAAAGCGAGCGCATACTTGCATCTATTAGCTATTTCAGCATATTTTTCGCACCTGTTATTGTACCTATAATAATCTGGATTTTAGCTGACAAGCCAACGTCCACACATGCAGCGAAATCACTAATTTATCATATTATAACTTACATCGGACCTATCTTTTTAATCATTAGTGCTGCTATGGGCGGTATTGTGATTGATTCACAAAATACAACTGTTAGTTTAGTCGCGCTTGCATTAGGTATATTACTATTTTCCATAACTATTTGGTATACGATAAAAAATATTTACCGTGGCATTAAAGTGCTCATTTCAGATTCAACACTTTATAATCCATAATTCTATATTTAATTGCTATAGGTTTAAAACCCATTACGAATTGGACATTTTCTTATCAAATCGTAATTAAAATATGACAAAGTTCAAAACAATTTAAAATTTTGTATACTTAAACCGTAATATCTTTTATGCTTAATGTTAAAGGAGACTGAGAATATGAGTAAAAAATTAACAATATCTTTAATTAGTATTTTAGTTATTATTGGTTTAGCTTTCACGATATTCATGATATTTTCTGGTCAAAAAGATACTTATTATGGCTATATGTCTGAAAGTACAACTGCAGAAAAAGTTGTCAGCGAAAAAGATGGCATCGTAACGAAAGACGTCAAACTTGAACATGACGATGATTTCAAACCTAAAAAAGGTGATTTTGTAAAGTTAGTATCTAAAGATGACGGTAAATCATTCTACAAAAAAGAAGTAGTAAAACATGATGATATCCCTCACGGATTAATGATGAAAATCCATGAAATGGATATGAATCACTAATTTTATAACAACAAGTGTTTCAAACATAACAATCCTAATTAAAACGGGGTGTAACACAAGATCAAATTAACTAATTTGATTCTGTGTCACACCCCTTAACTATGCCTTTATTTCTTCTGTTTATTTCTTCGATCTTTATAATATAATAAGGCCTCGATAATAAATACAACAATCAATGAGAAACCAAATAACGGCATCAAGATACCAAGTACAATAAGTACGATAGCCAACGGGATTGACATTGGTTTTTTAATTCTTGGAGGTACCTTTACATTACTATCCCTCATTTTTTTAATCCATGATGTTAATCCTAATCCAACTGCTGTTAGTAAAGCGATACATACAAGTAAATTAATCACTTTATTAGCTACGCCAAAGAGATGACCTTCGTGTAATGGTATACCCCACGTAAACCATTTTCCGATAATGCCGTATTCTTCATACTTCACTTTACCTAAATCTTTCCCATTATATTGATCTAGATATAACGTTTGCTCGTCATATGGCGAAACATCTAACCCAGTGACACCTGTATTACTGCCCTTAGAAACAGTAAAAGCTGCTGATTCATTGGATGGATAAACAATAGAATATGGTTTATCTATGCCGTTCTTTTTGGCTTCAGTAGCTACTTTATCAATCGAAATTTGATTTTTAATATCTGTCCTCGGCATTTCGCCACCACCATGGTGAGCAGCATGACCTTCTGAAGCAGGTTGTTTGTTTTCACGTGTTGCCCAAGGAATTTCATTCACATCCGATTTTGGAGGATTAATAGCTAATTCTGATTGTCCCAATTCTCCAGAATTATCCATCACATTTGCTATCTTAGCCCCCATATAGCCTGACCAAGGTAAACCAGTAAGCACTAATACAAATACTGGTATTGCTATAACTACACCTAAAATACCATGCCATTTTTGGAATCTTAGTTTTTTATTTTTATTTGATATTAGTTTTTTCTTAATAAGCATATATGTTCCAGAAAGAATCATAAAAATTGTCCAACATGCAGTTAATTCTACAAGATAATTTATGAATGTATTTTCGGTAAATAATGAACTATGTATATTTCTTACAACATTTGCGTATGTATGTTTAGCATTTTGATCTGCTACGATTTGATTATTTTGGTCTAAAAATACATACCGTTGATTGCCTGCCATGTCATCCAATGTTATACGATTATTATATGGTTCATCCATCATACTTACTTTACTGATATAAAATCCATCAAACTTATCTTCTACTTCATCTACAGCTTCATTCAATGTTTGATGCGATTTGACGGAACTATCTCCGAAAAACTCTGTTTTATATATATTATTTTCTACTTCCTGAAAAAAGAGATAACCTATTCCCGAAATGGTTAATGTAATTAATAACGGCGTTATAAATAAGGCAGCATAAAAATGTAATCTTTGTAACGGATTAAATATATTTTTCAAAATTTTTCCCCCTTCTCCCTTAACATTATAAATAAATAACAAAATTATTATGTAGATAATTTGTGAATGTTTTATAAAAAATAGCATTTAATTAGTTAATCTCTTTTAAAGTTAATTGCATTACACTAATAGCCCATGTATTTGTTTTATTGAGTTTCAAATAATTAAAAAAGGAACGGAGTTGAAATCAAATTTTGTGATTTGACTTCACATTTCCGTTCCTTTTTGCGTGTATACTTTTATATTTACGAACATAACATGATGTTATTTGCATTAACTTCTAAAGAATCAGATCATTTTGATTTAATACTTAACTACTTTTACTGAATAATAAATTAAGTGATAAACCAATCAATATTGCACCAACTGTATAGTCAAAAATTGCCTTTACAGTTCTATTAGCAAATAATAATTTAATATATTGGAAAATATAGACACAAAATACAAACCACAACAGAATAACAGTTGTAACAATTGTTGATAATATGGCAACCTGAGACGTCACTCCTTCTCCTGTAGTTAAAAATTGAGGTAAAATACTTATGTAATAAAGTAATGCTTTAGGGTTTAACATCGTACTTAATAAACCTTGCCTATAAGAACTCAAATAACTAATTTTTTGAGCTTTCATTTGAGACGTAGAAAAGTTCATACCTTGTCGTGCGCTAATAATACTTCTGATCCCTAAATAAATCAGATAGAATGCACCTAATATTTTAATAGTCACGAAAACATAGTACATATTTGCCAAAATAAATATGATACCGAATACTGCTAATAATGAGAACAGTACATGCCCAGATGTAATACCTAAAGCTGCCATAGCACCATTGCCTTTTCCAGAAGTAATGGAATTTTTCATTACTACAAAGAAATCTGGACCAGGTACAATAATAATCATCAAAGTAATTGTAATAAAAGCTGCAAGTCCTTCCATATCAAACACCCACTTCCATGCTTTATCGTATCAATTACAATGTGTGCCTGCAACATGAATAATCTCATATTTTAACCGTCTTTTTTATTGAAGATATAGTCTTAACTATGATATATTAAGATTGTAGTTGGAAACCGACTACTAGTCTTTTATATTCATGAACATATTACTCTTAAGGCGACACTAATGTGTCGTCTATTTTTTTATTTTTAGAATTCTCACCTCTTAATATAGGGCATATACACAAAATCACTCCTTTCACTTTCACAAATTTGTTTACACATAATAACACCCGCTTCTTCACCTCAAATCATTTCAACTTACTAATTTCAAACCTACAGTGCTGCCTAAAATCACTAAAATACATATCACTCTCTTGATATCTTTCGATTCCTTATAAAAGATCATTCCTACTAATGCGCCACCCACAGCACCTATGCCAGTCCACACTGCATATGCTGTACTCATAGGTAATTCAAACATTGCTATTGATAATGCAAAAAAACTAAGGCTAAAGAAACTAACTAAGCCTATTAATGCACGATATTTGCCACTATTTACATATGCGTTTAAAAAAGTAATGCCAATCATTTCAAAAAGACCAGCAACTACTAATAATATCCAAGCCATTATACTTCTTCTCCTTTACTTGATGTCACTAATTTCAGACTGATTACTCCACCTAATAACATAAATATCAAAATAACTTTAATCATGTTTAAAGAGGCATCGAAAAATAAAAAATCAAATACTGTCACACCAGTAGTTCCTAATCCTACAAAAACTGCATAAGCACTTCCCACAGGTAACCACTTTGATGCTTCAATTAATAAATAGAAACTTAGAAATATAGCAATAATTGTAAGTAACCATTCAATTACTGATGTTGCATGCGTTAATCCGATGACCCATCCAACCTCAAATACCGAAGCAATAATTATTTTCAACCAATTCATAACAAATCCTCCTTAAAAATTAAAAAGCCCGAGAGATAGCGTTAACTACTATCTCCCAGGCTTTTATCCTTCCGTGTCACATATAAAAATGTGCCTTTCTCTCGGACCAGACCAAGTTATATCATTGCGGAACCCTAGAAAGTATTTATTTAATTCAGTAAATCTTATCAAATTACACTATATTTTTCAACAATTACTTTCTAAGCCCCTAATTTAAAATTATTATAATTTACAAAGTGCTAAAGTACACGCTTACATGTACTTTTCACTTAAATTTTACGATTTTTTAAGCCTAAACCCTCTACATTTGATTAATTTTAATGTATACTATGTATTAGATAATAACAATTACAATCTAGAGCGAAATTACTGAAATTTATTCTCAATTAATTCACTTTGTTACTAGGTTCAAAAATTTATTAAAAGCGAGGGATTTTTATGCAACTTCTTAATTACAAGATGCACAATGACGAACTCATTGCCACAGTGTTATCAGATAAGAAACAAGTATTCAAATACACATTTGATGTTACAACACCTGAATATGAAATCTTAGATGTTCTCGAAGAAATTAATGATTACGTAGACAATGGTCAGCATCCATTAGGCTGTTCTTTACTTAAAAACTATTCTTATGAGGACGTGAGTCACAATATTTTATAATCTAGATTACACACCAAAAAGATGAGTATAGCTGTTAATTACTAAACAGTATACTCATCTTTTAATTTCTCATTAGTATATACAGCCATACCTGTTTTTAAATTCTTGAAACCTAACTGCCTGTAAAAGCCCTCATATCCTGTCGTTGCAACTAGATGAACGCAAGACAACTCTCCTAAATACACCAATATGTTTCGTATAATTTCTTGACCGATACCTTGGTTTTGATGTGCTACATCTACCATTACATCATAAATTGCCGCGTTAAAAACACCATCCGACATCGCCCTTGCAAACCCAATAACTTTTCCTTGATATTTTGCAATAATTACATGTGTTGCCGTATTAAAAATTGTAATCACTTTTTCCTGATCATGCCCTGCCCAATCGTTATCATGATAAATTTGAATAAGTTCATCTACATCTTTTATATCTAACTCATATTCATAATCAATATTCACTACCACACCATCCAATCAATTCTACCGTACAATTATCTACTTTATATTATAATCTAATTTCGGCACTATTAATTTCTTATTTTCTTTATCTTCATTTTAACATGATTAATTTACCTTTAATAATTTCATTCAAATATTTAGTTTACTACTTCTCAAAATATTCATGCTAAAATTGCTTTGATTGATAAGGTTACTACTTAGTAATTGATGGGTAAATACATAATAAAGAGCTTTTAATAAATATAAATCAAGGAGGGACACATCATGTGGATAGCTTCAATTGTTCTTATTATTGTTGGTATTGTGTTACTCATTTTGAATAAACGTACTTCTAAAAAAGAAGGTGTTTCTAAAAAACAAAGTTATATTAGTATCGGGGTTGTATGTATTATCGTTGGCGCTTTCTATTTCGTAGGACAAATCATTAGAGTGATTGTTGCATAACGATTGAAATTAGTCCTACTAAAATGTTTAACCCACATGTCAAAAAATATAAAGAGAGCTAACCCATCAGGTTAGCTCTCTTTATATTTCTATAATTGCTTTTCAAAACAGTAATGATTTTTTAGATCAACGTTGGCTCATTTATCAATCGATTTATTCAACATAATAAACACCACCACTGTTAGACTTACATATTACAATCTTTTCAGTGTAATATTGGCAGTGATTTGGGCCGACTCCTGCGAAAAGACCACTATCCGAAGACTACAGGCTATGGCAGTGACCGCGGAAAGCGTCCACAAAAAACTGCTACCAAAGTCTGAGCTGACCCATTACGGGTTAGCTCACTTATATCTATATCGTAGTACAGACATTCCTTTTATCTCCTACATATTAAATAAATCATTAAACGATTCTACCATTGTAGGATGTGTGTATATATTATCTTTTAATACTTTATAAGATAATTTTTGATCTATTGCTAATTTAATTAAGTTTATAATTTCTTCTGATTGTAAACCATATAGAGATGCACCTAAAATTTCTTCAGTATCTTTATTAACCACTGCTTTAAATAGTCCTCTACCGTCATTGTTTATTTTATGTCTGGGGATTGAATTAACAGGTATAGCACTTTCTATAATATTATACCCTTGTTCTTTCGCTTCTTTTCCTGTTAATCCAACACGTGCTAATGGTGGATCTATAAATACTGTATAAGGTACAGCCCCACGGTTTTCCGTAGAACGTTTGCCTTCCCCGAAGAATTGCTCTTTTACAATTCTGAAGTCATCTAATGAAATATATGTGAATTGCATGCCACCTTTGACATCACCTAAAGCATAAACATTGGATGCATCTGTTTGTAAATATTCATTCACTATAATTTCACCATGATCACCAATTTTCACATCAGTATTTTGAAGGTCTAAGTCAGTATTAGGTTTACGTCCTGTTGCTATCAGTACAGCATCAGCAGCATACTCACCATTCGTTGTATGCACAATCGTCCCCTTATCTGTATCCTCAAATTTCTTAGTATCTGCATTTAAGACGATATTCACATTTTTGTCTGCTAAGTTTTTTTTGACCTCAGCAACAATATCTTTATCCTCTTTAGTCATAATATCATTACCACGCTCTAACACAGTTACTTGTGTACCAAAATTCGCAAACATTGCGGCAAATTCTAATGCGATATAACCCCCACCAACGATTACTAAATGATTAGGTTGGGATTTTAAATTCATGATACCTTCTGAATCATATAAATATTGCGAAGAATCAATACCTTCGATTGCTGGAATCATAGATTTAGCCCCTGTATTAATGACGATTTGTTCTGCACCAATAGTTCCTACAATTTCATCTTGATCATTTAATAAATTTAATTCATGATTAGATTTAAATTTAGCAGTATAATCTAACACCTCTATATTGTCATCATCAGCTAAGTTATGATAATTCTTACTATTTAATGCATTGACAACATCTGTTTTTCTTGAAAATGCTTGCTCAAAAGAACCATGTTCCAGCCCTTCATGTACTAGTGTTTTGGATGGAATACAACCTATATTGATACATGTACCTCCGTACATTTTTTTCGATTTTTCAATAACTGCTACTTTTCGACCTTGTGCAGAAGCAAATTTCGCTAGCGTTTTTCCACCTTTACCAAATCCTACAATGATTAAGTCAAACTGTTTCATGAGAATCCCCCTTTAATATATCTTTTAATACATCTTTTATCGTAATATTTTTATAATATGTCACTAATAAGTCTTGCTCTCTTTGATGAAATAGAGACATTGTGTGGCCTATTTCCTTGGAAATTTCACAATCACTATCCTCATCTCCAGTAAATAATCTACCTTCTGATTTTTCTTCATTGAATAATACAAATAAATCTGCAAGATTTACATCATTCGTTGATTGATTTGATTGGTAACCACCGAACTTACCACGGGTAGCATCCAAATATCGCTGTTCATTTAACTTTCTAGTAACACGTCGTAATTGCACTGGATTAACACAAATGCGTTCTGCTAATTCACCACTTGAGTATCGTTCTCCCGGATGTTTCACTAAAAAGGTCAAAAGATGTACCGCAATATTAAACTCTAAATTCATAATTATCACCTTTTAATTGTAACTTTAATAATTACATTATAACTTCTCTCAATTTAACAGCAAAGTTATTTGCTTACAATTACTATATTCCCAAATAACTTTATGTTATTAAATAAAGCAGGATAAAAATCAAAAAATAATTAGATTTCTATCCTGCTTCCAAATCTTTAATAAATATGGGAGTTTATTACTCTATATTAATTTTTTAAAACTTTACAATTATTATAATATTGCAGCTCGAATACTTACATTGTGTTCTAAATATGCTTTTAAGCAACTAAGCATATAAACCCATCCCTCTTTTTGTCCTAATAATTGCGCTACATCTTGTGTATCAAAATCTTTTTCAATTGTAGTTACTACAGTACTTTCACCAATACCTTCAAATTCAATTGTTACAGGATGATTTCCCCATATAAATTCAATACTTTTATTGTCCTCTATGCTGTTTATCTGAACCTCTAATTCTGCGTTATATTCTTCATAACATAGGGTAATGGTTTTACCTTGTTCCCATCTTTCTGAACTTGAAGAAAACCAAAAACCTCCAATTTGATTTGGGTTTACAAAAGCTTCAAACACATTTTCTTTCGGTACGTTTACTTGCATTTTTGTAACGATATCCAAGTTACACACACCCTCTCTTCAAGTTAGATACTAAAATTTCCACTTCCATTATATCCATTTTGAACTAATGTCACAAAGCACATGTCATTATGAAATTCAGAAAATTACACACTAAATATTATGAATTATAAAATTATATTTATTAAGATTGTAAATATTAAATACTCAAATAGTAATACAATTGTAAAAAACCTATTAGTCGGTGTTATGCTAATTTCTGTTATAATTTCAACATCGCAACTATAAAATCAAGGGAGATTTCTATGAAAAATATAATCCATTCTTATTTATATTATTTGATCATGTTACTTATAGTAGGTGTAATTTTAACTTCCTTATATATTTTATATGTCTGGAAAAATGATCAACCACAAAATCAGGATTACTATAAAAATTTTTCAGATCTTACAGCCGATACAACAGAAGGCCGTGATTGGCAGATTAATACAAAGACAACAAACAATAAAGATATATTGATTACTGCTATTCATGGCGGTGGAATTGAACCGGGGACCTCTGAATTAGCAAAAATCATTTCTAAAAAAGGGGATTTTAATTTATATAGTTTTGAAGGATTATTAAAATCTAACAACGCCAAGCTGCATATTACTTCAACTAGTTTTGACGATCCTAAACTTAAAGATATGATTTATAAGTCTAACGAGTCTATTTCTATTCACGGAATTAGAGACGAGAAAAAAGTAGTCTATATTGGTGGAAAAGATAAAGATATGTCTCAATCCATCCAAAAAGAATTAGAAAAGGAAGGATTTAATGTTGAACAAAGTCCCAATTATGTAAATGGTGATTCTAATAACAACATCATCAATAAAAATGACACAGGATCTGGTGTACAATTAGAAATTTCAACAAAATATCGTAAATCTTTCTTTGATAATGGAGATTTCAACAGAAAAATACGTGAAAACACTAATAACTACAGACAATCTATTTATGATTTTGCTGAAGCCGTTACTAAAGGTATCAAGCAACAAACAAATTAAAGTTAATTACAATAGTATCCAGAACCCCTTTTATTTATGAAGGCATTTCTGCATACTTGTTTTTTCAAAAGATTTTCTTTTACATTTACTTGCTTTTTAAAACAATAGGTATAAAATACTGTTTATTAAAATCAGTAAAGGAAATGACCTAATGAAAATATTAAATAAGCCTTTGTATTTTTACCTTTTACTTTTTATAATTACAACATTAGTTGGCGCAGTACTTTTATACTTACCTGTTACCGGCAAAAAGCCCATTGATTTTATAGATGCATTCTTCATAGCTTCAAGTGCCTTTACAGTAACAGGACTAACAACTGTTGATGTTTCAACACAATTCAATTGGTTGGGCGACCTTATTATTATGCTCTTAATTCAAATCGGTGGCCTTGGTATTGTGACAGTCACATTATTAACCTTCATATTAATTAATAAAAAAATTAGTATGAAAAATCGTTATCTAGCGATGGCCATGTGGAATATTGATAAACCAGGAGGAATTATACGTCTTATTCTTCAATTTGTACTATACAGTGTCGCAACAGAGATCTTAGGAGCAGTATTTATTGCCCTCTCATTCGTTCCTAAATACGGTTTTGGACAAGGCTTATTTTTAAGTATGTTTACATCAATTTCTGCATTTAATAATGCAGGTTTTGCTCTTTTCAAAGATAATTTAATGAGTACGATTAACGATCCAATTATTACAATTACTATCCCGTTACTCATTATTATGGGAGGCATCGGCCCTTTAGTGTTCTTTGATTTAATCATGTCTCAAAAATTAGTAAACTTAAAATTACATTCTAAGATTGTGCTAAGCACATCACTTATATTAATTATTTTAGGTTCTATAATATTTTTCATTTTAGAGTATCATGCTACATTAAATCATTTATCGCTTCCTGAAAAAATTGGAGCTTCATTCTTCCAATCTGTCACAACACGTACTGCTGGATTTAACACTGTAGACATTGGACAAATCACTGCACCGACTTCAATGATGATGATGCTGTTAATGTTTATTGGTGGGGCTCCTATTAGTGCTGCTGGTGGTATTAAAGTAACAAGCTTAGTTTTAACTCTATTGTTCATTACCAGTACACTAAAAAATGAAACGCATCCTTCCATATTTAAACGATCCATTTCAAATAGAACTTTAAATATAGCCGTTACAATTACACTCTGTGCTACTATATTTGTCTTAAGCGTCTCTCTGATAGTCAGTATGCTCAACCCACACACGCCATACACAACTGTATTATTTGAGGTTATTTCAGCTTTTGGCACTGTAGGATTGAGCATGAATTTTACATTGGATTATCATACAGCCACGAAAATCATCATTATTGCCACGATGCTAATTGGAAAAATTGGTATTCTCACGTTTGTTCAATTGTTCATTACTGAAAAGAAATCATTATTCTATTACGCTAAAGGCAATGTACATTTATAGTTAATGCAACAAACTCAAACGGTTATTGAAAGCTAATTTTACAATTTTAATAAACTGCATAATAATTATATAGCCAAAAACAAAAATGATGATTTCCAACTTATTTAGATGGAAATCATCATTTTTGTTTTTTTAGTGCTTAGAATAGTCATTTAAAACTATTATTTTTATTCAAAGAACTTAATTAGAGTTCGATGATTTTGCTTTTCTCTTATCCATAATAATTGGTACTACAATGATTAGAATACTAATAACTAATAAAATAACTGTAATTGGAGAATGGAATAATGATAAAAAGTCTCCGTTGTTAATTAACAAATGTCTTCTTAATGATGTTTCCATCAAAGGCCCCAGTACAATTCCTAAAATTAGTGAAGCAATTGAAAAATGATATATTTTCATTAAATATCCTACAACACCAAATAATAACATAATCCAAACGTTCAATAAGTCATTGTTTGTAGCATAGGCACCAAGTAGAGAAAGTATAATAATGAATGTTGCTATAATGCTATAGGGCGCTTTTAACAATAATGTAAATACTTGAACACCTGCTCTACCAGCAACCAATGTCGTGACACTTGCGAATAACATTGCTAAAAATATTGAATATAAAAGTATAGGTTGATCTGATATAAGTTGTGGTCCTGGCTGTACACCTTGAAGTACTAAAGCTGCTAATATTACCGCAGTTGTTGGACTACCTGGTATTCCAAGAATTAGTGTAGGAATCATTGAAACTCCGGCTGCCGCATTATTAGATGTTTCAGGTGCAACTACACCTTCTGCTTTCCCTTTTCCAAATTCTTCTGGATTTTTATCTGTTTTCATAGCTACTCCATAACTCACAAATGAGGCTATAGACCCTCCTGTTCCTGGCAGCACACCAAGTAGACTACCTATTGTTGCTGATTTTAAAGCAGTCCATTTATATACAAAAAAGTCTTTAAACTTGAACATACCTTGCGATAATTTTGAGGATGTATTTAGATTTTGTGGACTATTATTAGTAATTTGTGAAAATACTTCTCCTAACGCAAATGCCCCAATCATAATCGGGATATAGTCAATCCCATTCATCAACTCTAAAGTATTAAACGTAAATCTATCTGTAGCTGTTAATGGATCTAAACCTATAGTAGAAATAAAAATACCAATAAGCCCTGATATAATAGCTTTAACCATATTACTGGTGCCTAAAGCAGAAATGACGGTCATACCTAAAATGGCTAAAGCAAAATATTCTGAAGCGTGTATCTTAAACGCGACCTCTGAAAGTATAGAAGCCAGCGAAAACATTAAAATTACTGCAAAGATACCACCGAATGCTGAACTACTAATTGCTAAACCCAAAGCTTTTTTCGACTTTCCTTGCTGAGACATAGGATAACCATCGAAAGTCGTAGCTACCGCTTCTGGTGTCCCAGGCGTATTAAATAGAATAGCGGTAATAGACCCTCCATAAGCTGACCCAACATAAATTGTTGATAATAATGCAATAGCAGGCAACACATCTAAGAAATAAGTAAAAGGTAGTGCTAATACAATCGCCATAGAAGCTCCTATCCCTGGCAATGCACCTAAAAATATTCCAACTAACAAACCTAATACAACTAACATGATATTAGTAGGTTCAATTATCGTTAAAAAAGAATCTTTCAATAAGCTTATATTCATTCATTACACCTCCATATCTCAATATATAAAATTACTAATTTCAGAAAAAATTCCTATCCCTTTTGGTAGTGGTATACTTAGTATGTTTCCAAATAGGAACGTAAAAAGTATTGGAATACCTACAGAGAAACTAATAATTTGAATCTTATTTTTTGAGCCTAATAATACTAATAATAGAGGCGTTAAAAATAAACATGATAAGAAAAATCCCATCTTATTTAACACTAAAATAAATATCGCTATGCCTACAGTTATAATCATTATAATGAGCGCTGGTTTAGTAAATAGCGCATTATGCTTTGTTTTTTCTTTATTTTTCTTATATTTAACAACCTCTTTAATTAATGTATAAATAAGTAATGCAACTAGAATAAAAAGTATAAAAGTTGGTAAGCCCGACGCGCCAATTGGGTCAACGTCTCTTAAATTCTCCATATTTATTGAGTTAATCAAAAAATATATAAATATAATTAGTAAAATGAAACAAAATAATATACTTCCCATATAATCCCCCCGTTACATGATTAAATGCCTAAATCATCTGAAATTTCATCGAATTTTTCATACTCCTTTTCTAACTTTTTCTCAAATTCATCAGGACCTAAATAGCCCTCACCTATATCAACCAAATTATTTTTAGCATATTCTTTATATTCTTTAGTTTCATAAGCCTCTTTTAATTGTTTCGTCAGCTGTTTCTTGACTGCTTCTGGTGTGCCTTTTTTGATAACAAAACCTCTCCATGAACCAATATCTACATCTAAACCTTTTTCTTTTGTAGTAGGTACACTTTTAAATTCTTCTATTTTATTAATTCTGTCATCATTAAAAATAACTAGTGGCCTAACTTTATTAGATTTAACATAGTCTACAACATTCACAACTTTATCTAGATATACATCTACTTCTCCACCTAATGCTGCTGCTTTCACTTCAGATCCTGATTTATAAGGAATAAATTCACTATTTATATTGGCTTCGCTTTTAAATTTGCTAGTTGCGAAGTCATCTAAACCTGTCGAACTTGTCCCGCCAATCGTAAGTTTATCCTTCTTGCCCTTTTCAATTAAATCATCATAATTTTTGATTGGGCTATCTTCAGCAACAGATAATACATAGATATCGCTTTGAATTTGTACTAGTGGTTCAAAATCATCTAGTAACTTAACCTTTTCACTTTTATCTAAATTATCAGCAATTACTTGAGATGGTGTAATCTCTAACACATTATAGCCATCATTTTTTTGTTGAAACGTGTATAGCATCCCTAACAAACCACTACTTCCATCCTTATTAATCGGTTGGAAATTGACATTAGAGCGTTCGGAAAGAATCTGAGAATATTGCCTTACAAAAGCGTCACTAGCACTCCCTTCACCAAAAGGTATAATCATATTGATTGTTTGATTCGGATACGCTTTAATTGCCTCTTTATCTATATGACTACCAGTATTTCCTTTTGCACTGCAGCTTGCTAATAATATTGACAATGTAATGATGAGTAACCCCTTTTTTTTACTCATATTTTCACTTCCCATCCATTAAAGATATTGGAATAACTGCATTTCCTTCCATGATTCTTCTAGCAGTACGACCAGTGCCTCCTTTAATCAGTTTGTAAGCACTTTCATTTTTTTGTATGAAAACTTCAGACGAAATGGTACCACTAGGATGTCCTATCTCTATTGTGTTTAGAGTGTTTTTTTGACAAACATCAGCGGGAACTGTCCCCGGAATTTTACAAGCGGTTGCCAAACATATAGAGCCACTAACAGCAAAAGCTGGATGTAATTTGCCCATAGAAATATATCTTCCTATTATATTAATATCTTCCTTTTTAATTAAACTGCCCTGTTCTGTTATATAGTCTTTTGGTTCGCTGACTAATGTTATTTTTGGTAATGCTTCCAATTCGTGATTTACATTATCTTCATCGCTAAATAATCCTAATAAAATACCTACCTTAACTCGAAGCTTTTCAATTGTTGTTGAAGTCTGTCGCTCATTGATGTCCTTTGCTAATTCAAATCCTTCAAGAGAAAAATCGCTAGCTTTGACGAAAGCAACAATATTGCCAGTATCCAATATACTAACTTTATATGTAGTTTCATCCATTTTAATATAGTCAACTAAATTTCCAGTTGGCAATAATTTTCCAGTAAATGCACCAGATGAGTCAATAAAACTTACCGTAATTTTTGCTCCTGTGCCTTCAACACCTGAAATTGAAAAATCACCTACACTTTTGATTTCACCTTGATATACAGGAACACGTACTTCCATAATTTTATTTGTATTTGTATTTAAAATTCTAACAGTTGTTTCACCATCTTCTCTCTTTACGAGACCTTCCTCAACTGCATATAAACCTACAGCCGACGCCATATTACCACAAGTAACATTGTAATCTATGCTTTTTTGATTAATTCCAACTTGCCCGAAATTATAGTAAATATCACTATCATTTGTATCCGTCATACCTACAATTGCTACTTTGCTAGTAACGGAAGTACCTCCGCCAATACCATCAATCTGCCCGTTAGCAGAGCTGCCATAAATTTTTAAAATCACTTCTTCCCTCAATTTTTCATCTATAGGTAAGTCAGTATCTTTAAAAATCAGACCTCTGCTAGTTCCTCCCCTCATTAGAACACATGGGATTTTTAAACTTGTAGTATTCATAGTATGCCCCCTTGTTAATTATTGAAATATTCAGTCAACTTATATAAAGTATATATATATATATTCGATAAATAAAATATTACTTTTTTATGTTTCGTCATCAAAATATTTTATAATGCAAAAAAATTGTAGGAGGATTATATATGGATAGTATGGATTGGGAGATTTTAAGAGAATTATTTAAATGCAAAAACATCACACAAACAAGCAAAACACTGAGAACATCACAACCTGCAGTATCGTACAGAATTAATAAGATTGAACAAGAATTTAATGTGAAGATTATCCATAGAAATAAAAAAGGAGTTGTATTCACTTCTCAAGGAGAAATGATTGTAAACTATGCAATTTCCATGTTAAAAGATAATCAAAAACTTAAAGAAGATCTAATAAGTCAAGAAAATACCGTTCAAGGTATATTAAGATTAAGTGCTTCTAGTATATTTTCAAGATATCAACTTCCTAAAATTTTGTCGGAGTTTAGTCAAAAATACCCAGCAGTAGAATTTGATGTTAATACTGGTTGGAGCGAAGAGGTTTTTAAATCTGTCCATAATGACTATTCTCAAGTAGGCATACTAAGAGGAGATTATAGCTTTTCATCAGAGAAAATTCGTTTAATGAAAGAAAAGATTTATGTCGTCTCAAAACATCCAATTGATATAACTGATTTACCTCATTTACCCAGAATATATTATAACACCGATACATCTCTAAATAAGTTAATAGATGATTGGTGGATTGGAAAATTTATAGAGCCACCTTCTATTACAATAAATGTAGACAATATGGAAACAAGTAAAGAATTTGTCCAAAATGGTTTAGGCTTTTCTATTTTGCCTGGTATTTTATTACGAGATGATGATAAATTGTCTAAAATACCATGCTTAGACCAACAAAATAACTATATCATTAGAAATACAGATATGATTTTAAAAGAACAATATCTTAATAATACCGTAGTGAGAGCATTTTACAATTTCATGAAGGATGTTAATTTAGAATTTTAATGTACTCTATGATTATAGAACAACGATGCATTTCATATAAATATTATACTTTAATTCAATTATATGTTGTTACTCACTTCTATCTAACTTAATCAAATATGCTCTACTCTTACACATAAAATTATAAATTTACACTCAGAACTAAAGTGTAGTACAATATATTTAATCATTTATATTTTTGTGTTCAATAAAATGTGAATTAAAATTAAGGGAGAATGAGATGAACGATAATAAAAAGAATGGATGTATCGGTTGCTTAGGATGTTTAGTTGTAATTTTACTTATTATATTATTGATTGGCGGGTGCAGTGCTTTCTTCTATACAGAAAATAATAGCGATAGTACCAAAAAAGAAACTCAAAAAAATTCTGATGCTAAAAAGAAAGATAAAGAGAAAGTGAATAAAAATCCCGACACTAATAATAGCAAAAACGAAGATATTAATACTCAAGAAAATGGCTCTCAAGAATCAAATGACAATAATTACGAAGAGCCAAGTAACGCTTCTGAAAATAGCGAAAATAGTAACGCTAATGATAATGGCAATACTTATAATAATAATCAAAGCCAACCATCTAGCAACTATAATGACAGCACAAATCAACAAAACAACTCAAACACAGATATCGACACACCTGATACTAATGCACCAGAAGTTGATGCTCCAGAAAAAAATGATTTACCAAATACTCGAGATATCGACGTACCTAAGCCTGGCGAAATAACAAAAGATATGCCAGGTTATGATTCATCTAAAGATAGAGATAACGATGGTATAATAAACGAAAAATAATCAAAAAAGACACTTCACCATTGCTAATATCAACTAATGGTGGAGTGTCTTTTTACTTACTAATCTGCTTCATTTCTTATTTAATTTTTAATATTTGTCCTACTTTAATACTATTTGAATCCAACTTATTGTCGGATTTAATTTTGTCTACTGTTGTCTTTTGATTTTTAGCTATACTATACAGCGTATCGCCTTTCTTCACAGTATATGTCTTCACTAAATACAGTGTTTGCCCCTTGCTAATACTATCATTTTTCAAGTTATTCCATTTTTTGATATTTTCAACACTTACATTACTTCTTTTAGAAATATTATACAACGTATCGCCAGAGACTACTTTATGCGTATCTCCGGTTATCTCACCACTATTACTTGGTGCTTTTAATTTTAATGTTTGTCCTACTGATAATGTATTGTTGCTTAAATTATTCCATTTCTTAATGTCATCAATTGCTACGCCGCTTCGTCTTGAAATACTGTATAATGTATCGCCTTTAGCCACTTTGTAAGTTGAGCCAGTTATTGCGTCATCATTACCACCACCGTTTAGTTCTTTATAATGTTTTTGAACTAAACTATAAAATTGGTCCATGTTGTATCCCCACTGGTTGAAATAACCTACTGGGTCTGTATGATTCGTGCCACCCCAATATTGACTAATAGCGTTATGACTAATAATTGTACCTGTACCTTGATTATTATCTGCCAATGATGGCGCTAGTCCATTTTGTTTCAACATTTTAGCTGCTAAATAAGCTTGGTTATTTACAGATTTAGCAAAACCATCAAATGTATTCGATCTCGTCAACTCTATTTGATAGAAATATGGATTTGCATTTGCGCCTGCACCCCAAGCTAAATAATCACTTGGTGCTGTTTGGATAATTTTATCACTACTAGCATAAGCATGTACAAAAGCACTCTGATAATTGTTATACATATAGTTCACTTCGCCTTCAATCGTACTATTAGGGTTAGCTGTTTCATGTATAACGACTCCTATAAATTTTCCTGATTTATAATTATATTTTGGTAAATTATTAATACGTGAATCTTGAACGATTTGTGCTGGTTTAATATTATTATTTGCAATATATGTATTTACGTCTTGGTAAGATCTATTTGCAAAACTACGCATTTCTACTGAATTAGAATTATGTTCTGCAACCTTATTATGTAATCGTAAATCTTCAGGTGTTAGTTGTTCTTTTAAAGCTTGAGGACTCATCTTTTGTGCTTTATCAAAATCGATTGGCTTGCTTGTATTCTCTTTCTTATCTTTTTCTGCCGTTTGCTTTCCATTATCTTCCTGTGCATATGCTACGGTAGTACTTAGTACTAAGCTCGTCGCTACTATTAATGATAAACTTAACCTATACTTCATTTAAAACACTCCTTTTATTATAGAACACTATTTTATCGCAACGTCTATATTAATTAATACATCTTAATTCTTACAGTTTATAATATTATTCAAATTTTTACAAAAAGCTTTATTATTTCATACTATTTTTTAGACATTCTATATATTAAGTGTTTTAAATATAATAAAAATGAGTAAGATTATGAAATCACAAATATCTTTGACTTCATCATCTTACTCTCACTACATTTACTTATCTTACATTTGTTTATCAATAAGTTTATTGGCCATAAAGCTTCCATTGATGCATGTTGGCGATTGCCATTTGGTACCAAGCTCAAAAATTATAAATCGATAATTACACTTGATAGTATTGCTATTAATGCAACTATAAGTACAAACACAAGTAAAGTATCAATTTTTCTTTGGTTACGTTCTTTATACGATTTTCTAAATTCTTTTAATGCCACAAAACCTGCAATTAAGACTAATAATAGACACACTAAATGTAAAACTAATGCTAATACAGCCATCTTCATCACCTCACACACTTTATTAAATTATGATTATACTTATTTGTTTTTTTAAATACTTCATGAACAATTAAATTAGAAATAGTTACTCAGTAAACTGTTAAATAGGGGAATGGTTATTTGCGTAGTCTTTATAGTATGCTACCCTTTTTATTATCTCCAAAAACGCAAAGTAATATTTCATTACTTTCAACATACATTGAGTTTTGAGAGATAAAAAAACAAACCAAACGCTAAAATGTCACTTTACTTGGTATATGATAATGACTTTACTTAATAAATAAAAAAAGCAACGCACTATATTAAAATACGTTGCTTTTTTATTATCGAATACCTATAACTAAACTGTCTCTAGCTGTTTCTATGACTTCTGTACTTATTTTATCTAAACCATTTATATCCATAATTCTGTCTATGTGCGAAAATAAGCGATGGATCAGACTAAAATTCTCTTTTGTAATTTTAATAATCGTCGTTATTGCCTCATAATCAGTAAAATCTTCGAGTTTTAAATCAAATCCTAAATCTTACCACTTATATTCTAATATGTGATGCGTCTCGTCTTTACTTAGATTATCAAATTCATGTACAAAACCTATACGCGAATATAGTTGAGGATAACGAGATAGTTTTTTTCTCTATACCTCGCATACCAATAAATATCATTGCTAAATTATGTTCATCATAAATAGCCCTTAATTGCTCTAAATGTTGCACTTTAATGCGGTCAATCTCATCTACTATAATTAAATCAATATATTTAAACATATCACTATAATGTTTACTATGTTCATGTCCATACTTATTTACAACATGCTTTTTTGACCCAAATCAATACTTGCAGTGATACTCTATAAATCATTTCTTAATTTAGTCTGTTTTCTGCTGGTGCAGTATAAAATATTTTATCCATTGATTACCTTCAGGCATAACACTTTTCATATCTTTACGAGAACTTTTTAAACTCGATACCCAGCATCAACCAAAGTCCATAACTGTTGATAATAATGATATTCATCAGGGCCTATAAGTGCTATTTTTCCTTTTAAGCTTTGATTTTTTCTTAATAGTCTTGATACCACGGTAATACCTGCTGTACGGCCACCTACAATAACAATTTGATAATGCTTACTGATTTTCCACACCCTCAAATTATTTTAATGATTCTGGAAAATCTTGATAGCCTTCTCTAATATTTACAACATTTTCAAATCCTTTGTTTTCTAAGATACCCACTGCGATTGAACTTCTAACACCCGACTGACAATGTACGTATATTTTATCCTCTTTATTAAGTGGAATATTTTCATTTAATAATTTACCATGGGGAATATTGACTGCTTGATCTAAATGCCCATTATTCCACTCTTCATCATTACGCACATCCAGTACATGTTCTTCTTTACCGGTTATATCCATACTGTGAATGGATTGCGTTTTAACTTCTGCTTTTGGCAAACGGAAACCTGTTACATTATTAAAACCAATTAATTGTAAAGTATGCGCTGCTTGTTCAACGGTAGATTTATCACCAATCAAATCTATACTTTTTTCATAATCTAAATACCAACCGATTTGGTTAATAAAGTTTTTGTTGTAAGGAATATTGATTGTCCCTTTAGTGTGACCACCATGAAAGGCTTCTTTGCTACGAAGATCAAATGCTATTTTTTCATTGCTTAAACTAGGATAAACATTGTATGGTTGATATAATTCCATACCAAATTGGTTAATTTTTTTCATTTGTGTAAAATGATGTGGTGGCGCTGGTTGATTTGATGTTAATGTTTCAATGAATTTAGTTTCATCAGTTTCACTAAATGCCCAGTTATTTATTTTTTCATAACCTAGCGTAGACATTGGTACGGCGCCTAATGCTTTACCACAAGGACTTCCAGCACCGTGACCTGGCCAAATTTGAATATAATCTGGTAAACCTTTAACACTTTCTATAGATTGATACATTTGTTTCGCACTAACTTCTGTAGAACCTTCGACTTGAACTGATTTTTCTAGTAAATCGGGTCTACCGATATCACCTACAAAAATAAAATCACCACTAAATAAGCCCATTGGAACGCTTGAGCCGCCACCTTCATCAGTGAGTAAGAAACTGATACTCTCAGGAGTATGACCAGGTGTATGCAATACTTCTAATTTAATGTTACCTACATGAATAATATCTTGATGTTTAACAAAATGTGTTTGTTCAGACATATTTTTATAACTTAATTGATCATCTCCTTCTCCAGATACATATATTTTGGCGTTTAAACGTTCTGCCACATCTCGAATACCAGAAGCAAAATCAGCGTGAATATGTGTTTCTGCAGCTTGTGTAATTTTAAAACCTTCGTTATCTGCAACTTCCATATATTTTGTTAAGTCACGTACAGGGTCAATTATCATTGCTTCCCCTGTACGTTGACAGCCAACTAAATAAGATGCTTGAGATAAATGATTATCGTAAAATTGTTTAAAAAACATAATAAAAACTCCTTTTATTAATAGATTTAATTAGATGAACAAATTATGATTCGCATTTTCGGTATCACCTATATAAGTGCCTACACCGCCGTACTCAACTTCATCTTTTAATTCTTCTTTTGTAATGCCCATGACATCCATGCTCATGGTACATGCGATTAATTTAATATCTTGAGCTATCGCTTGATTAATGAGTGATGTTAATGAATCAACGTTTTTCTTTTTCATTACGTAGCGCATCATGATATTACCTAAACCGAACATATTCATTTTAGAGAGTGGCATTTTCAAAGGTGTTTTTGGCAACATAAAATCAAACATTTTTGCGACACCTTTCTTTTTAACGTTAACTGTTTGCTCTTTTTTCAACGCGTTAAGTCCCCAGAAAGTAAAGAAGATGGTTACATCTCTTCCTGCAGCTTTAGCACCATTCGCAATAATCATTGCTGCCACTGCTTTATCTAACTCTCCACTAAATAGTACAATTGTCGTACCTTTAGCAGTATGATTCACTTGTAAGTCTTTTGGTTTTTCTTTTTGAATGATAGCATTAATTCCATTATTACTTTCATCCAATTCAACTAACGTATGTCCTGTTTGTTTCACCCAGCTTTTAATGTCGCTAAGGAAACCAGGGTCAGTCACTGTAACTTCAATTTGCTCGCCTACTTCAATATTTTTCATTTCTTTACTGATGTTTACAATTGGACCTGGACATTGAAGACCACTATAGTTAAGTTGTTTACGCTCTGCTTTAATTTCTACATTTGTATTTTCTTCTAATGTATTATTATCTTCGTTTTTTGCTTCATATGCTTTATAGCCACCGTCTAAATTAACGATATCGTAGCCTTGTTCAGCTAAATACTCGCTCGCTTTAGTACTTCTAGTACCACTTTTACAGTGTACAAAATAGGTTGTGTTTTTACCTTTATTAAACGATTTAATCTTATCTACAGGATGTAATGTCGCACCATTTATGTGTGCTAGCTCATATTCTTCTTGTGTTCTTACGTCAATAAGTTGACCTTGTGCACCCAATTTTTCTAATTCTTGTTTACTGAAATTGTTGATGTGGTTTTCGTTATATTGTTTCATAATATCCTCCTAATAAATACCTATAGGGGTATATTAACTGTTTGTTTACACCGTGTCAAATACCATATGGGGTATTTGACATTTTCGATTCTATCTATTATTATGATTTTAATCAATTAAAAGTGGAGGAAATAACTATGCATTATGATAAAAAAATGATTAATCGTATTAATAGAATACAAGGGCAACTCAATGGCGTTATTAAAATGATGGAAGAAGAAAAAGATTGTAAAGATGTCATTACTCAAATCAGTGCATCAAAAAGTTCAATCCAACGTTTGATGGGAATTATCATTAGTGAAAATTTAATAGAATGTGTAAAAGCAGCAGAGGATAATGGTGAAAATTCAGAAGAATTGATTAATGAAGCCGTTAACTTATTGGTAAAAAGTAAATAATGGATATTTCAACTGTTATTATGATGTTACTTATTGGGGTGTTCGGAGGCTTTATTTCGGGTCTAGTAGGTATCGGTGGTGCTATCATTATTTATCCAGCTATTTTATTATTACCGCCACTATTTGGTGTTCCTGCATACAGTGCATACATCGCTTCAGGACTTACTTCCAGTCAAGTCTTTTTCAGTACTTTAAGTGGGTCATTAAAAGTGCGAAAAAAAACAGAATTCTCCCCGTCATTAGTTATTTATATGAGTGGAGGTATGATTACAGGGAGCATGTTAGGCGCACTCCTAGCAAATTTATTTAATGCTGCATTTGTAAATACGATATATATCATCATTGCTTTACTCGCATTAATTTTAATGTTTATTAACGTAAAACCGAATTTAAATCAGTCTTCCTTTAACAAATCATTATTAGTTATGGTTGGTCTTTTCATTGGTATCATTTCAGGTATAGTTGGAGCAGGCGGCGCTTTTATTATTATTCCTATATTGTTAGTTTTATTCAAATTACCAATGAATACGGTGGCTGCTAATAGTATAGTAATTGCTTTTATATCTTCAATTGGCGCCTTTATCATTAAACTTATACAAGGTTACATTCCTTTAGAAGACGCGTTATTTTTAATAATAGGAAGTATTATCTTTGCTCCATTAGGGTTAAAATTAGGCAAAAGAGTCCCTAGTTTTGTACAAAAGTGGATTATCAGTACTTTAATTATTATTGCAATTATTCAAATTGCTTTATAAATAAGAAAGAGAAGTACAAATATTAGTTGTACTTCTCTTTCTTATTTATAAAGTTAAAACCTTCTCATATAGCAAGTATATTGACGCTAAAATTAGCAAATGGTTTGTCGTCCGTTTATTATCTATATTTATGTGTAATAGTTTAAACATTGTAAAAAGTTAGTTATTTTCAAAGAAATCTTTTGAATATGTTCTTAATCTACCACAATTTTCACACAAAACATTGATCAACGTAATGGGTTCATTGCCATAAGTAGCAGATAATAATGGTAAATAGTATTGGCCATCCAATACTCTCATGTTAGGGTTATCGCAATTGCAAATACCTTTGTTTGTAGTCTTTAACTCAATAATGTTTATGATACGTTCTTTTTGTATATCAGTGAATTTTTGCATTGTCATAAACTTTTCCCCCTAACATATTACATTGTATCCATTATAATATGTTGGCTATATTAAATAAAGCTTAATTTTAAAAAAAGGCCCTCTATTAAGAGGACCACAGGATTAAAGGAGTTGCGTTCCCCTACACGTCATAGGACGCATAAGAGATTGACCCATTTAATCACTCACGCCCTAAGACGTGCAAAATTATTATAAGTTAAATACTTGTATAAGTAAAATATAAATTATCTCAAAAGCTCAAACATCTTTAGTATGCAAGACACAAAAAAGATGTTAAACGACGTAAATACCACGACCAAAATCCAAAAATAAACCACCTCGAAAGGTGGTTTATCACGGATGAAGTACTGGAGGTACTTCGTGTGTATAGCGTAACATATAAAAATTAGTTTTGCCACGCCTATATTATTTAATCCATTTTTTTATTCATCTTTTATGTATTATTTAATATTATAAACCATTACAATTATAGTTTTCTAGCTTATTCATCTTTAACAATCGATAAAAATCGCTTGTCTTTTCACTATTATTCGTTATTAAAATACTAAGCTTTATATGTATTAATACTAATAAAACAAAAATAACCCCGTAGGTATATGCCTACGGGGTTTTCAGATACAATATCTATTATTGTTCTTCTTTAACATATGGTAATAATGCCATATGACGAGAACGTTTAATAGCTAATGTCAACATACGTTGATATTTAGCTGAAGTACCTGTTACACGACGTGGTAAAATTTTACCGCGTTCTGAGATAAAACGTTTTAATAATTCTGTATCTTTATAGTCGATGTGTGTAATACCGTTTGCTGTGAAATAACAAACTTTTTTACGACGACGTCCGCCTCTTCTTGGTCCACCTGCCATGGTAACTGCCTCCCTTTAATTTATTTTTTTAAATACCGTCTAGTTTTAATGTTTATTAATCATTTATTATGATTCATGTGTTTTTATTTTCTATTAGTAAAAGATTTAGAATGCGTGTGAAACATTGTATTAAATCTTTGCGTGTGTGTGCATGTGTAATATTAATCTTATAAAATTATGGACTATTTGTCAACACGTTCAGAATAAATAAACTCACTAAACTTGAAATAAATTAAATATTTAACCATTAAGTACTAATTTTACTTCTTCACTTATATCTTTATAATGATTATTTATAAAGAAATGATCACCTTCAAAGAATCGATAATCTACTTTACCTTTTGTCAGATCTGACCATTTATATAAAGTATGAGCACAAATGGAATCTTCTTTCCCTACAAATACTGACAAATTAATATCTACTTGTCTTTCCTTAGGCTTATCGCAATAATAATCAATTGCTAGAAAGTCGTTCTTCAATGCTGGTTTCACTAGTTGCCATAACTCTTCATGATTTAATACTTCTTCCGATGTGCCACATTTATCTCTTATAAACTGTTTGAATTCTTCATCATTCATGGCTTCTATATCATTATATTTATCCAAATACCCAATTGGTTCACTCGCACAAAGGAACATATGCTTTGGTCGATAACCTAATTGATCCAATTTATAATAAAGTTCATATGCTAATATTGTTCCTAAACTGTACCCTAATAGAATAAATTCTTCAGGTTTTTCATTAATAATTTGCTTTACTAAGTCATCTACCATATCATCAATGCTATCTAACGCCTCTTCAACTAATCTTTCACCACGTCCTGGTAATTCTAATGGCTTAAATTGAATATAACTTGGTAAATTGTTCTTCATTGGATAATATAATGCTTTATTTCCACCTGCAAATGGTATACAAAATAATGTCGTTTTAACCATATACTCGCCCCTTAAAGTATAAATTCTGTATTAAAATTCTTTGTTATATCTAATAATTCTACATCTAAATCATGGTTATCTATATCTAAAATCACTGATAATGCATACTTCCCATACACAATATCATGAAAAAATGAACACCGATGCATCATTTCATCTTCAGTTTCAACAAGTTGATAACGTCCTTGAACTGGTGTAATAGAAAAAGAATCTAATGCTTTATACATGCCTATACCAAGTAATTTTAAATAGCACTCTTTCATTGTCCACACTTCAAAAAAGCGATTAAATCGAGAAATTGAACTTTGTGCATCATTAATGTATCGATACTCTAATAATGCAAAGTATTTTTTTGCAATATCTAAATCTATAGTTTCAATTTTTTCCACATCTACGCCCACATTCGTGTCACTCACAACACATACTGAACAACCATCTGTATGAGACACATTGATATGTGTCTCTTTAGGTGAATTTAAGATTGGTTTACCATGTGCATTTTCACCAAATTGAATATGCTCAAATTGCATTCCTGAATGCGCTCGTACACAATAATACTTAAACCATTTAGAGTATTGAGGATGCCTCTTAAGATTCTGATAATCAAAACCCTGTGTATTTAATATATATATCGTTTTTTTCACGTTCACACTTCCACATCACTTAATCAATCAAAACAAATGAAGTAGCAAGTTGTTATTTTGCTACTTCATAGTTGTAATTAGAAATTATTTTTTGGATGGCTAATCATTTTAGATAATGTTACATCTTCAGTAGGTTGCCACTTGAAGTTTAATTTTTCGAGTATGAAATTAGTTTTAAAATCTAATACTTCAAAATGAGATTTGTTGAAAATATTGTTATCTAGTACACCTGTATGCAATAGGAAATCATTGATTTGATCACTCATTATATCTTCTTTAATACAATACATTAAGTAATCGACAAATTCATTCCATTGTACATCTTCAATATGATAATTATTTTGATTATACACATGCATCAATTGTTTAAGTGAAAGGTGATGGTTATTATATATATGATGAATCTCGTTGTTTAATTGATTATTTTTAATCAATTGGCTACATGCTTTAGCTGCCTGATCAACAGGCGTGAATTCTAAGTCATCATTTTCTAAATCTGGGAATATTTCTAGGTTTCTAAATGATTTTATAATACTATAGAAAGCATTGTTTTCTTCATTTTTCTGGAATACTCCTGTACGAGAATCACATTGTAAATTACCCAATCTGTAAATATTTGTTTCTACACCTTGCTCTCTACTAGCAATCAATACTTTTTCAGCTTCTATCTTAGTATCTAAGTAAACATTATTCATTACCTGACCTAAATCTAAGTCATGTTCTGAGAATGTTAACTGTGCTTTGTCGTCTACCTTACCTGAAGCAATAGAAATTGTAGACATGTGGTGAATCTCTTTCGGTTGATTGTATTTAGCAAATTGAATGAGTTGTTCAATGCCGCCTACGTTTGCGCCGTATGAAGCATCTGTTGTCGCAAAGTGACTCACATTCGCCGCAGCGTTTACAATCATATCGATATTTTGAGATAAAGACTCGTAAGTTTCTGATGCCATGCCTAGTTTTTCTAGTTCGATATTACCTTCAATGATATGGATTCTTTCTGCATATTCAGCACCAATTTGAGATTCAAAGTAATAAATCCAGTTACGCTTCAATTTCGTTTCTCCGTTAACCTCATTATTACTTCTTACCATGACATAAATATTGAAATCTGTATCTTCTAATAAATTGTTCAACATGTATATACCAAAGAATCCAGTAGCACCAGTGAGCAACACATTTTTACCTTTTTTGACTGCTCCGGAACTAATAACTTCATAATTTTCTACACTTTCTTCTTTATATTCATTAATTTCTTGAATAAATTCACTACTGAATTGATGTGCTTGTGCAGTATCTATATTTTTAAGTGTTTCTAACTTAGTTAGAATATTTGTTTGATCTTTTGCAGCTATAGACTCACTGATACGGTCAATCGTTTGTAGTTCGAAAATATCTTTAATTGAAATGTTATATGATTTTGATAATAACGATGTCAGTTTAATAGCTATGATAGAATCGCCACCAATTTCAAAGAAGTTGTCATAAATACTTATACTATCGGTATTTAATACTTCTTCCATTGCTTGAACAACATCTGCTTCGATTTCATTTCTAGGTTCAACAAACTCCTGTCTTTCAACTTCAATTTCAGGTAATGCGCGCTTGTTTAACTTACCATTAGATGTAACCGGCAACTGTTCTATTTGCGTCATATAAGCTGGCACCATATAGTCTGGTACTTTGCGTGCAAGTTCAATTTTAATATCAGCAAATGAAATTGGTTGATCAGCTACAAGGTATGCACAAATTGCTAGTTCTTCGCCAGCCATCGGTTTAGCAATGACACCTGCATCAGAAATATTTTCAATACGTAGTAAGTGGCTAGAAATTTCACCAAGTTCAATACGATAACCACGAATCTTAACTTGTTCGTCTATACGACCTAAATATTCTATTTCTCCATCCGTTGTCCATTTTGCTAAGTCACCTGTACGGTATACTTTTCCTTTCCCAAACGGATTATCAATAAACTGTTGTTGTGTTAATTCTGGACGATTGAGATAACCATCTGTTACGGCAACACCTGCTATACAAAGCTCCCCTGGAACGCCTATACCTGTATGTTGATTATTATTATTTAGAACATACATTTGCACATTAGCAATTGGTCGACCAATTGTTATAATATCGTACTCCTGAGTTGGTGGTAACGGATTATAAGTTACCTCAATTGATGCTTCTGTCGGACCATATAAATCAATAAGCAATGTATCATTTGGTTGACCAATTACTGAATTAAAGCGGTTTGCTTGTTCAGATTTGAGCGCTTCACCTGTTGCAAGTACTGTATTAATAGATGCTATTTCAGCCACTTCATTTGTCGATTTAATATAATCAACAAACACGCCTAACATCGAAGGTACAAAATGAATCATAGTGATTGCATGTTGTTGAATTAGCGACGTAATCTTACTTGGGTTTCCTTCTTCCCCAGATGGTAGTAACACCGCCTGTGCACCTACCATAGCGAATCCGAAAATCTCCCAAACTGATACATCAAATGTATATGGTGTTTTAAACATGATGATCTCTTCTTCATTAAAGTCATATTCATCAATCATCCAATTCAGACGGTTCATCACGCCTTCATAAGGGACAACTACCCCTTTAGGATTACCTGTCGTACCTGACGTATATATTACATACATTAAATCAGATACATCTGTAATGTGGTTTAAATTGTCCGTTGATAGATTAGCAAGCGCATCTTTCTTAGTTACGTCAATTACCTTTCTATCAAATTCAATACTTGTATCTAATGGGCGATCTGTAATCAACAATGTTGGTTGGCTATCATTCAAAATATAGTTAATACGGTCACTAGGTTGACTAGGATCCATTGGTACATAAGCACCACCAGCTTTTAATATTCCGTATATACTTACCATCATTTCTATACTACGATTTGTCATTAAACCTACAAGTGAATTAGCTTCTACTCCTTCTGCACGTAATTTATGGGCTAGCTGGTTCACACGTACATTCAGTTCTTTGTAAGTTAAACTTTCGCCTTCAAATGTGATAGCTGTTTGATCTGGTGTATTCGCAACTTGCTTTTCAAAACGCTCAACAAATGTTTGCTTATTAGGTAATTCGGCATACGTATCGTTAAATGCACCGAGAATTTGTGTTCTCTCTTCTTCTGTTGTCATATCAATATCACTGATATTTTGGGCCGGATGTTGTACTACTTCGCTTAATATTTTCAGATAGTGATTCAACATACGTTCAACTGTTTGTGGTTCAAACAATTCTGCAGCGTATTCTAATGACACTTTGTATGCTTCGTCATCTTCAATCATCATATTTAAGTCAAACTTAGCTTTTGTGTTAGTTGCTCGTTTTTCTTTAATGTCCCAATCTTCAATTTGAAGATCTTGTGTTTCATTATTTTGTAACGTGAAGAGCACGTCAAAGAGTGGATTACGTGTTAAGTCACGTCTTTCTACAACCTCATCCACTAATTCTTCTAATGGATACTCTTGGTTGTCATATGCTTTTAATGCAGTATCTCTCACTTCATCTAAAAATTGTTCAAACGCTTTGTTATTTTCAGGATAAGCACGCATTGGCAACGTATTAACAAACATACCTAATAAATTATCTGTATCTTGGTGCGTACGCCCTGAGATTGGACTACCTATAACTACATCTTCTTGTCTACTATATTTATGCAATAAAATCATAAATGAAGATAGTAGAATCATATAATCTGTACTATTAGTTTTTTGAGCTAATTCATGTAATGCGTCTCTTGTCTCTTTAGGCATTTCAGCTGATACAGTTTTACCTTTAAAGCTTTGTTGTTTAGGTCTTGAATGATCATAAGGTAAATCCAATACTGGTGCTTCATCTTCGAATTGAGATAACCAGAATGTACGTTGACCGCTTAAATCACGGTTATGCATCCATTCACTATAATCTTTGTACTGTACTTTCAGCTTATCTAAAGTTCTTTCGTGATATAGTGCGATAAATTCTTTAATGATTAGATTAATAGAGAAACCATCTGAAATAATGTGGTGAATATCAAAGAGTAAGATATGACGTTGGTCAGCCAATTTAACGATTTTCACTCTTAACAGTGGTGATTGTCTTAAATTAAACGGTCTTACGAAGTCATTTAATAATGTTTCATAATCGTCAATATCTGTTGCTTCATAATCTACAGTTATGTTTGCCTGTTCATCTATAATTTGTACAGGCTCACCATCTATCGTTTCAAAATGAGTTCTCAATGCTTCGTGACGCTCCACTAAGCTTTGGAATACATCTTCAACACGCGCTACATCAACGACACCATTAATTTCTAGCATACTTGGCATATTGTAAGCCGTTTGACCTTGCACCATTTCATTCAACACATATAAACGTTTTTGTGGTGAAGATGCGAGATAGTATGACTTCGATTCTGCGGTAGGAATATTTTGTCCATTCAAACTACTTTCTTGGTCATTTAACACTTTTCCAAGTTGTGCAACTGTAGGACTTTCAAATATTACTTTTAATGGTAAACGTATACCAGTTTCACCTTCGATTTTATTAATCACATTGATGGCTTTTAGTGAATGCCCACCTACTTCAAAGAAATTATCATATATACTTACTCGTCTAATATTTAATACTTCACCAAAAATATTTGTGAGCATTTCTTCAATATCATTTGTAGGAGCAACATAATTTTCACTTTCAACCTGGATTTCAGGCAGTTGTTTTTTATCTAATTTACCATTTGATGTTACTGGTAAAATATCTATTTGAGTCATATATGTTGGCACCATATAATCTGGTAAGTTTTGATTAAGTTGTGATTTAATCTCATCGAAATCAACGCTTTCATCTGAAACTAAATAAGCACAAATTGCTAATTCTTCGCCAGCCATTGGTTTAGCAACGACTGCTACGTCGGAAATCAAATCAATCTGACGTAATAAACTTTCAATTTCACCTAACTCAATACGATAGCCACGAATCTTAACTTGCTCATCAATACGGCCAAGATATTCAACATTACCTGTCGTACTCCATTTTGCCAAGTCGCCTGTACGATATAATTTACCTTCACCAAATGGATTATCAATAAATTTCTCGTCCGTCAAATCAGGTCGATTTAAGTAGCCATTCGTAACACCTACGCCACCGATACATAATTCTCCCGGAACACCGATACCCATCAAACTTTCATCTTCATTCATAATATAAGCTTGAATGTTAGCGATTGGACGACCAATTGGAATCTTGTCATACGTTTCGCCCGGTGTACATGGGTAATAAATCACTTCGATCGAAGCCTCTGTTGGACCATATAAATCGATCAACAATGCATTGTTTGGTCCACCAATTAAAGCATTAAATTGATTTACTTGTTCTGCTTTTAACGCTTCACCACTAGCAAGTACATAATTAACTGTAGCAATATCTTCTACTCTATTAGTTGATTTAATAAAGTCAATAAACACACCTAACATAGATGGTACAAAGTGAACCATTGTAATGTTGTGATGATCAATAAGTGAAGTTATTTTTTCAGGATTACTTTCTTCACCTGAAGGTAAGAGTATCGCTTGGCCACCAACCATAGTTGGTCCGAATATCTCCCAAACAGAAACATCAAACGTAAATGGTGTCTTAAATAAAATCGTATCTTCATTGTTGATATAGTATTTATCAATCATCCAATGCAGACGGTTCATTACGCCTTTATACGGTACCATAACGCCTTTTGGCTTACCTGTTGTACCAGATGTATAAATAACGTACATTAAGTCTGTGACATCTGTAACTTTAGATAAATTATCTGTTGATTGTGTCTCTACTATTGAAGCATCTGTTAAGTTCAATACGGCTTTATTAAAGTCGATTGTCTCATCTAACGTTTGGTCAGTTAACAATACGTTTGGTTGACTATCTCCTAAAATGTAGTTGATACGATCACTAGGATAGTTTGGATCGATAGGAACATAAGCACCACCAGCTTTGAGAATACCGTATATACCAATCATCATTTCTAGACGACGATTTGTCATCAATCCAACGAGCGTATTAGGTTGAACACCTTCAATGCGTAAATAGTTCGCAAGTTGGTTTGCTCTAGCATTTAACGTTGCATAAGTTAAACTTTCACCTTCGTAGGTAAGAGCTATTTCATTAGGTGTCTTAGCTACTTGTGCTTCAAAGATTTCCACAAAAGTTTTGTTGTTGTTGAACGGAACAGCTGTATCGTTGAATTCATTAAATATTGTAGCCTCTTCTTCTTTAGTAATCATTTGAAGGTCACTGATTTTTTGTTCAGGTTGTTGAACACTATGCTCCAATATTTCTAAGTAATGATCTAGCATGCGCACAACTGTCTCCTGATTAAACAATTCTTCTGCAAACTCTAATGAAATTTTATAACCATCGTCATCAAAAATCGTCATACTTAAATCAAATTTGGCGTTAGTCGTTGACGGTTCTTTCTGTTCAATGGACCAATCTTCTATTTGAAGGCTTTCTGTTTCATTATTTTGTAATGTGAATAGCACATCAAATAATGGATTACGTGTTAAGTCACGCGTTTCAACTACTTCATCTACAAGATCTTCTAATGGATATTCTTGATTATCATATGCTTTCAATGCGGTATCTTTCACTTCAGAGAGTAATTCGTTAAACGTTTTACTTCTTTCTGGATATGCACGCATAGCTAACGTATTTACAAACATACCTAGCATATTTTCTGTATCTTTGTGTGTTCTTCCTGAAATAGGACTACCGACAACAATATCTTCTTGGCGACTATACTTATGCAATAGTACATTAAATGCAGCCAATAGAATCATAAAGTCCGTACTACCTGTTGTCTGTGACAACTCTTGTATCTCTTGACGCAATTCTTCTGGCACTTCCACACTTACAGACTTACCTGTGTAACTTTGTTGAATAGAGCGCGCGTGATCATAAGGTAAATCTAGCACCGGTGCATCTTCTTCAAATTGTGATAACCAGAAGGTACGTTGATCACTTAAATCACGTGTATGCATCCATTCACTATAATCTTTATATTGCGCAGTCAAGGTTTCTAACGCTTGTCCGTGATATAAAGCAGTGAATTCTTTAATGATTAGGTTAATTGAAAAGCCATCAGAGATAATATGATGCATATCGAATAGCAATACGTAACGCTGCTCGGCACATTTAACTACTTTCACTCTGAGTAATGGTGCATGCGCTAAATTGAAAGGTCTAATAAAGCGATTTAAGAGTTGTTCATAGTCTTCAGTTGATACTTCTTCATAATCAACCGTAATGTTTGCCTGTTCATCTATAATTTGAACTGGTTCACTATCTACCGTATCAAAATGTGTTCTCAATGCTTCATGACGATTCACTAAGCTTTGGAATGCACTTTGTACACGTTCAACATCTACTTCTCCGCGCACTTCTAACATACTTGGCATATTATAAGCCATTTGACCATCCATCATTTCATTTAAAACATAAAGGCGTTTTTGTGGTGATGAAGCTAAATAGTGCGCTTTTGTTTCTGCTAATGGAATAGTTTGGCTGCTTAATTCGCCAGCATGACTACCAATTGCCTTAGCCAATTGTGATACTGTTGGATTTTCGAAAATAGCTTTCAATGGCATACGTACAGACATCTTGCTTTCAATTTCATTAATTACGCTAATTGCTCTCAATGAATGTCCGCCTATTTCAAAGAAATTATCCAAAGCACTAACATTATCAAGATTTAATACATCACCATACACTTCTGCAATCGTCGCTTCTGTTGCATCTCTTGGTTCCACGTAGTCTTTGTTTTCAAGTTTGATTTTTGGCAGTCCTTTTTTATCTAATTTACCGTTCGCTGTCACTGGTAAATTGTCAATTTGCATCATCAATGTAGGAATCATATAGTCAGGTAATTGTTTCCCAAGCTTTGTTTTAATAGTATCAAAATCGACTACATCATCTGAGACTACATATGCAGCAATCATTAAATCTGCATTATTTTCGTCTGATTGTGTAACTACTGCAACTGCTGAAATGTTATCAATTTGAGCAATTGAACTTTCGATTTCGCCAAGTTCAATACGATAACCACGAATTTTAACTTGCTCATCGATACGGCCGATGTAATCAAGAAGACCATCTGGCGTCCATTTCACTAAATCTCCAGTACGATACATTTTTCCTTCACCAAATGGATTATCTACAAATTTTTCGGCAGTTAATTCTGGTCTATTTAAATAGCCATTTGATACAGCCATGCCTCCTATACAAAGTTCACCTGGCACGCCAATACCTAATAAATTATTATCCTCATTCATAATGTATGCTTGAGTATTAGCTATAGGTCTACCAATAGGTACTTCTGAGTATGACTGACCTGCAAAGACAGGATAGTATGTTACCTCAACCGTCGTTTCCGTAGGACCATATAAATTGTAAAGTAATGTTTGATTTCTTGAACCGACTAGGTCATTAAAGTTGTTAACGTGATCTGCTTTTAATGCTTCACCACTTGTAAATACATGATTTAATGAAGCAATTTCAGACGTTTTACGACTTGTTTTGATGAAATCGATAAAGACGCTTAACATTGATGGGACAAAATGAGTCATTGTGATATCGTGTTGATTGATTACTGAAGCAATCTTTTCTGGGTTGCTTTCTTCTCCTGAACGCAACATGATAATTTCGCCACCCATGACTGCCCATCCAAAGACTTCCCAAATAGATACGTCAAACGTAAATGGTGTTTTAAATAATACTTTATCTTCTGTACCTAAACCGAAGTAATCAACCATCCAGTTTAAACGATTCATAACACTACTGTAAGGTACCATAACCCCCTTCGGCTTACCTGTCGTACCTGATGTATAGATGATATACATTAAGTTTGTTTCATCTGTTACAAGAGGTAAATTCTCTGTCGGTAAATTATTAATAAATGTATTATTAGTTAATTTAATGATTTCATTATCAAATTTAATGCTATAGTCTATTTTTTCATCTGTTAGCAAGACGCGTGGATTGCTGTCTTTCAAGATGAAGTTCGTACGTTCATGTGGATGATTTGGATCTAATGGCACATAGGCGCCACCAGCTTTCAAGATACCGTATATACCGATCATCATTTCTAAACGACGTTGAGACATAATACCAACTAAATCATTTGGTTTTACGCCTTCGTTGCGCAATTGATATGCTACTTGGTTCGCACGTTCATTTAACGCTTGATAAGTTAAGTGTTCATCTTCAAATGTAATTGCAGTTTTATTTGGCGTTTGTTCGACTTGTTTTTCGAAACGTTCTACAAAAGTCACAGAATTAGTTAATTCTAATTCGGTATCATTAAATTCATTTAAAATGATTTCTCTTTCAGTATCAGTGATAATTTCAATATCACTAATATTCTGTTCAGGACGACGCACCACACTAGAAATTATTTCTACAAAATGCGCTAACATGCGTTCCACTGTGTCTTCACTGAACAACTCTTGTGCATATTCTAACGAAACTTTATAGTCTTCGTTTTCATGAATAGTCATACTCAAATCAAATTTTGCATTTGTATTTGAAGTTTCTTTTTCCTGTATTAACCAATCATCTATTTGTAATCCTTGTTTTTCATTATTTTGTAACGTGAACAGCACATCAAATAATGGATTACGTGTTAAATCACGTTTTTCTACAACTTCATCTAATAATGCTTCTAAAGGATATTCTTGGTTATCATAAGCTTTTAAAGCTAGTTCTCTAACTTCATCTAATAATTGGCTAAATGTTTTATTTCTTTCTGGATATGAACGCATTGCTAAAGTATTAACGAACATACCTAGCATATCCTCAGTATCTCTGTGTGTACGTCCTGAAATTGGACTACCTACGACAACATCCTCTTGTCTACTATATTTATGCAATAGCACCATGAATGATGACAATAGAATCATATAATCCGTGCTGCCTGTCGTTTGAGACAATTGATGGATAGCCTTTTGAACGTCCTCAGGCATTTCCACACTCACTGTTTTACCAGTAAAACTTTGTTGATTAGGTCTAGCGTAGTCATAAGGTAAATCTATGACTGGCGCTTCATCTTCAAATTGTGATAACCAAAATTCACGTTGGTTATTTAAGTCACGTGCTTGCATCCACTCACTATAATCTTTATATTGTACGCTTAATGGCTCTAAAGCTTGTTCATGATATAAAGCTGAGAATTCTTTCATGATGATGTTGATTGAGAAACCATCAGAAATAATATGATGCATGTCATAAAGTAGTACATAGCGTTGTTCAGCTATTTTAGCTATTTTAACTCTTAATAACGGCGCTTGACTTAATTCAAACGGTTGGACAAATTCATTTAATAAAGCAAATTCGTCTTCTGCATTAATTTCTTGGTAATCTACAACGATAGTTGCTGAGTCATTGATTACTTGAACCGGCTCACCTTTTATCGTTTCAAAATGTGTTCTTAACGCTTCGTGACGATCCACTAATTTTTGGAATACGTCTTCTACACGTGATACATCAACATTACCTTGAATTTCTAACATGCTCGGCATGTTATATGCTGTTTGACCATCTACCATTTCATTTAAAACATATAGACGTTTTTGTGGTGAAGATGCTAAATAATACGGTTTACTTTCAGCTTGAGGGATACTTTGACTATTGCCATTATCAGTATATGTGTCTACCACTTTTGCAAGTTGTGCAATAGTAGGACTTTCGAACACTAATTTCAATGGTAATCGTTTGCCAACTTCACTCTCAATCTTATTAATAATACCGATTGCTTTTAACGAATGACCACCAATTTCAAAGAAGTTATCATTTGTACTTACCTTCTCAATATTTAAAACAGTCTCAAAAATAGAAGCTAACATAGATTCTGTTTCTGTTTCAGGTGCTACATAAACCTTACCTTCAACTTTAATTTCTGGTAGCGCGCGTTTGTTTAACTTACCACTTGAAGACACTGGTAACTCATCTATTTGAGTCATATAAGACGGAACCATATAGTCAGGTAACTTATGATTTAATTCCGTTTTCACTGTATCAAAATCAATAAATTGATCAGACACTATATAAACACAAATCGCTAATTCGTCATCAATCATAGGTTTCGTGATAACTGCTACATCTAAAATAGCGTTATTCTGACGTAGGACACTTTCAATTTCGCCTAATTCAATACGGTAACCGCGAATTTTAACTTGTTCATCTATACGACCAGAGTATGAAATATTGCCGTCAGCATTCCAGCGAGCTAAATCTCCTGTACGATATAGTTTGCCTTCGCCAAATGGGTTGTCGACAAATTTTTCTTGTGTCAATTCAGGACGGTTTAAATAACCTTCTGTAACATTCACTCCACCTATAACGAGCTCTCCAGAAACACCGATACCCATCACATGGTTATCTTCATCTAAAATATAAGCTTGTGTATTGGCAATTGGTTTACCGATTGGAATATTCGTATAGTGAACATCACTATATGTTTCAAAACTTGTCACATCAATCGTTGCTTCAGTCGGACCATACAAGTTAATCAATTGTGTGTTATTTTTCCCACCAATATACTCATTAAACTGGTTTACTAATTCCGGTTTAAGAGCCTCACCACTTGCTAAAACATATCTTAAACTAGAAACTAAGTGTGCTTGCTTTGTACCTTTAATGTAATTAATAAATACATTAAACATAGATGGCACAAAGTGAACCATTGTTGCTTCAGATGTTTGAATTAGAGAAGTGATTTGTTCAGGATTACCTTCTTCACCTGAAGGTAGTAGCACAGCTTGTGCACCAACCATTGCAAAACCGAAAATCTCCCAAACTGATACATCAAAGGTAAATGGCGTCTTGAAACAAATAATATCATCGCTATCGATATGATATTTATCATAGACCCAATTCAATCTATTCATTACACTTTCACCAGCAACTAAAACGCCTTTCGGACGACCAGTAGTTCCAGATGTATAGATAACATACATTAAATTAGAGACATCTGTGATGTGTTCTAAATTAGTTGTCGGCAATGTTTTCAGTACTTGGTTTTTCGTAATATCAATCACTTTATTATCATAAACAATGTCACTATCTGGTGTTCTATCAGTTAATAATACAGTTGCTTGGCTATCCTCTAAAATATAATTAATACGGTCTTTAGGATAATTTGGATCCACAGGCACATATGCACCACCCGCTTTAAGAATACCGTAAATGCCAATAATCATTTCTAGACGGCGATTCGTCATTAATGCAACAAGAGAATTTGCTGTCACGCCTTCATTACGTAATTGATATGCTAATTGGTTCGCACGTTCATTTAATGCGTGGTAACTTAAGCTTTCACCTTCATATGAAATTGCAGTTTTATCTGGTGTCTTCGCAACTTGATTTTCAAAGCGCTCAACAAATGTTTGTGTATTATTAAATGGTACCGTCGTATTATTAAAGTCATTAAATATGACGTCTCTTTCATTTTGTGTCACCATTTCAATTTCACTAATCTTAGCTGTTGGTTCATCTGCTATATTTGAAAGTAATTCCATAAAGTGTGTTAACATACGCTCAATTGTATCTTGTTCAAAGAGTTCTTGCGCATATTCTAGGGCAATTTTATAACCATTATTGTCATAAACTGTCATACTCAAATCAAATTTTGCATTAGTAAACGAAGCCTCTTTTTGTTCTGTTGACCAATCATCAATTTGGAAAGTTTCATTTTCGTTGTTTTGTAATGTGAAGAGCACATCAAATAATGGGTTACGTGTTAAATCACGTTTTTCTACAATTTCATCTACAAGTGCTTCTAACGGATATTCTTGGTTATCAAAAGCTTGCAATGATGTATCTTTAACTTCCGCTAATAATTGTTTAAATGATTTGTTACGTTCTGGATTAGAGCGCATTGCTAACGTATTAACAAACATACCCAACATATTTTCTGTATCTTTGTGTGTACGACCAGAAATCGGACTACCTACAACTATATCCTCTTGTCTACTATATTTATGCAATAGCACCATAAATGACGATAATAGAATCATATAATCTGTAGTGCCAGTTTCTTGAGACAGTTGATTAATAGCGTTTCTTGTCTTTTCTGGCATGTCCATACTTACGGTTCTACCTGTAAAGCTTTGTTGATTTGGTCTAGCATAATCGTATGGCAAGTCGAGTACTGGCGCTTCCTCTTCAAATTGAGATACCCAGAATTGACGTTGTTCATCTAAATCACGTGAACGCATCCACTCACTATAATCTTTGTATTGTACTGTTAATTCATCTAATGTACGGCCTTTATAAAGTGCTGTGAATTCTTTAATAATGAGATTAATAGAGAATCCATCAGAAATAATATGATGCATATCAAATAATAAAATGTATTGCTTCTCTGCACACTTAACAACTTTAACTCTTAATAAAGGTGCTGTTGTTAAATCAAACGGTTTAACAAAATCACTCAATAATGTATCGTAATCTTCTGTTTGCGTTTCTTCATAATCAATCTGTATACTACCTTCGTCATCGATGATTTGAACTGGTTCACCATCAACAGTATCAAAATGCGTTCTCAATGCTTCATGACGATCCACTAGCGCTTGGAATGTATTTCTCACGCGCTCTACATCAACATCACCACGAATTTCTAACATACTCGCCATATTGTAAGCAGTTTGTCCGTCCACCATTTCATTTAAAACATACAAACGTTTTTGTGGCGAAGAAGTTAGATAATATGGTTTAGTTTCTGCTAGAGGAATACGACGTTCAATCACATCGCTCACTTCGTTATCTATCACTTTTGAAAGTAGTGCAGCTGTTGGATTATCAAATATTTTTTTCAAAGGCAAACGCTTATTAGTTTTACTTTCGATCTCATTTATTACACTAATTGCTTTTAGTGAATGTCCACCAATTTCAAAAAAGTTGTCAAAGATACTTACGCGTTCTACATTTAATGTAGCGCTAAATATATCAACGACCATTGCTTCCATATCATTTCTAGGCGCAACATATTCCAAATTTCCTACTTTTATTTCTGGCAATGCTTTTTTATTTAACTTACCACTTGAAGATACAGGTAACTCGTCAACTTGCATCATATAACTTGGCACCATGTATTCAGGTAATTGTTGGCTTAATTCAGCTTTTAACGTTTCGAAATCTACCGATTGGTCCGAAACAATATAAGTACAAATTGATAACTCATCATCAATAATAGGCTTAGCAACAACTGCAACATTTAAAATATCATCGTTCTTACGCAAAATGCTCTCGATTTCACCTAATTCGATACGGTAACCACGAATTTTAACTTGTTCATCTATACGGCCTAAATAAGAAATATTACCGTCATTATTCCATTGAGCCAAATCACCTGTACGGTATATTTTGCCCTCTCCAAATGGATTATCAACGAATTTTTCTTGTGTTAATTCAGGACGATTCAGGTAACCTCTTGTAACGTTAATACCCCCGATACATAATTCACCTGGTACGCCAATTCCCATTACATTGTTATCTTCATTTAAAATATAAGCTTGTGTGTTTGCAATCGGCTTACCAATTGGCACTACATCATATTTAACACTATGGTCAAAGTCAAAACTAGTAACATCAATTGTTGCTTCTGTTGGGCCATATAAATTAATTAATTGTGTATTATTTTTATTACCAATAAGTTCGTTAAATTGATTTACGATACTAGGTTTTAGCGCTTCCCCACTCGCTAAGATATATCTTAGACTTGAAATCATTTGGGTTTGGTTTGTCGCTTTAATAAAGTTAATAAACACGTTAAACATAGAAGGCACAAAGTGTACCATTGTAGGCGTATCGTTTTGTATAACTGAAGTGATTTTTTCAGGGTTACCTTCTTCACCTGAAGGTAATAGTACTGCTTGGGCACCAATCATTCCGAAGCCAAACACTTCCCATACAGATACGTCAAACGTAAATGGTGTTTTGAAGAAGACAATATCTTCATTGCCAATATCATACTTATCTATCAGCCAATTCAGACGATTCATTAAACTTTCCCCTGAAACAAGAACCCCTTTAGGCTTACCTGTTGTGCCTGATGTATAGATCACATACATTAAATTGTTTACGTCTGTAATATGCTCTAAATTGTCAGTAGGGAGTGAGGCAAATGTTTCATTATCAGAGATATCAATCACTTTCTGGTCATATGAGATTGTTTCTTTCAACTCACTATCCGTCAAGAGTACTGTTGCTTTGCTATCTTCTAAAATGTAGTTAATACGGTCTGCTGGATAATTAGGGTCTATTGGAACATAAGCGCCACCTGCTTTAATAATTCCATAGATAGCCACTAACATTTCTAGGCTTCTATTAGCCATTACTGCAACAAGAGACTCTGCTTCAACGCCTTCAGAACGCAAACGATATGCCATTTGATTGACCTTGGCATTGAACGCTTTATAAGTTAAACTTTCTCCTTCATATTTGATCGCTGTTTTATTTGGAAATTTAGATACTTGTTCTTCAAATCGTTCAATAAATGATTGACTGTTATTCAATGCTAAATCTGTATTGTTAAAGTCGTTTAAAATCATTTCTCTTTCTTTACCTGAAACAATTTCAATGTCTTTAATTTTACGTTCTGGTGCTTCAATCATGCTATTCAAGACATGTAAAATCGTCTCATGCAATTGATAAACGCCTGCTTCATCCAATACATCAATTTGATAATCATAGTCTATATCCAAACCATTCTTACTACTTCTATTACTGATGTTAACACTTAATGGCGCATTGTTTGTCCCGTTATCTAACCATTCATCTCGGAAACCATCATTCATAAATTCAGCATCGTACTGTGCGTTTTGGAAGGACACAAAGCAGTCTACTAAACCTTTTTTATTCCCACTATTTTCAACAATATACTCGTATGGGTATTTTCTATGTTTTAATACATTAAGACTTTCTAACTTAATTTTGTTTAAGTAAGATTTAACAGTTGCTTCTTTATCCATTTCAACAATTATGGGTAATACTCTTGAAAATACTCCTGTGGATGTTTTTTCTTTTCGATTATTCCTATTATGTATCAGCAATCCAACAGAATTAGTTTTAGACAATGTTTTTTTGTGTTTAATTACATGCATTATTGCTGAAAAAAGGTTACTAATACTCACATCATTTTCTTCACAAAAACGTTTAACATTTTCAGCTTCCTGATCTAACAAGTTAATACTTATTCTCTTACCAACTGCACTATCCAATGTTGTCTTCTCAAAAAGGATGTTATCTTCAAAATTTTCTAATTTTTCTAGCCAAAAATCTTTATCCTTTGTGAAACGTTTAGTTGTTTCATAATCCATTTCTGTAGCAATAGCTTCAAAATAGGCAGCACTTTCTGTCTCTTTATCTTCTTTACCCACTAATTTCTTAGATAGGTTGTCCACAACAATTGTTACACCCCATGCATCACTAATCAAATGGTGTTGTAACAAGAATATTACATAATGTCCCTGAGGCGCTTTCGCTATAATCACTCTATAAAGCGGTTCATCTAAGTTAAAGATATTCATAGTAGCACTTTCTCGTACCCACTTATCATAACCAACTTCATCTTGATAAAAGTCTATAAACTCAAAATTTTGATGCTCATAGTCCATTAGATACTGCTTGTATTCTCCTTCTTCTCTAGTAACTCTTATTCTTAACGTGTCATGTTGTTCTATGATTTTATTGAAGGCTTCATTTACTTCGTCATATCCTAAACCATTATTCATATGAACAATACCAGCAATATTATTGATGCTAGTGTTCTCATAAAATTGTTCTATTTGTAAAATTTCCTTTTGTGCGTATGATAACAATTTTGTATTTGCCAATTAAAGCTGCCCCCCTATAAATATATAGTACATAACTTATAATAATATTATTTAAAGAATTCTTCAATGATATTATATTTTTTATTTACAACACAGTTAAATAAATTCCCGATTATCAATTGTTAAAACATCTATAAATCTTTAGTTATTTATTTTAAATTAGATTTTATTAACTACTTTAATTAATTATAATCTTACATTAAACTTTATTGCTCATGAAAGTAATAATACACTCTTGAATTGCACTTAACTTTATTGTATTATTCTGATTTTTCAGTTAATTTAGGGCTTAGCATTTCAATTAACTCGATTCCTATCACACTCTTACAGATTATTCTCAGTTTAGTAACCACATATTTAAAAAACAAAAAAATACACCTTCAACACTTGAAGGTGTATTAGCTATCATATTATACTTCACACATTTACACACACGTATAATATAATTTCACACATTTTAATATACTTCTAAACAGTCTACAAAACATTCACACAATGCTTGTAGATTAGAACGGTAAGTCGTCATCACTAATATCAATAGGTCCGTTTGCATTTGCAAATGGGTTGTCTGATTGATTATTATTTGATGTATTGTTGTTGTTATTATTGTTATTTTGATATGACGATGTATTTTGTCCTGATTGTTGTCCACCAAAGTTTTGGAAATTATTATTCCCTTCTTGGCCATGACGTTGGTTTTGATTTTTAGGTTCAAGGAATTGAACGCTATCACAAACTACTTCAGTTACAAAAACACGACGCCCTTCTTGGTTTTCATAGCTACGTGATTGAATGCGACCGTCAACGCCAGCTAAACTACCTTTGAATAAGTAGTTATTTACATTATCTGCTTGTTTTCTAAAAACGACACAATTAATGAAATCTGCTTCGCGTTCCCCTTGCGCATTTGTAAACGTACGGTTTACTGCTAGAGTAAAAGTCGCAACACTCACGCCTGAGGGTGTTGTTCTATATTCTGGATCTTTCGTTAAACGACCGACTAAAACAACTCTATTTATCATTTAAACGACCCCCATCTATTATTTTCTTGTCTTATCTTCGTCTTCACGAATTACGATATAACGGATTACATCGTCTGAAATTTTAGCTAAACGTTGGAATTCGTCAGTAGCTTCGTTATCAGAAGTTTGGATACGTACGATATTGTAGTAACCTTCACTGAAATCATTGATTTCGTAAGCTAAACGGCGTTTGCCCCAATCCTTAGCTTCTAAAACTTCTGATCCTTGAGAAGCTAAAATTCCGTTGAAACGTTCAACGACAGCTTTTTTAGCATCTTCTTCAATGTTTGGACGAACGATGTACATAACTTCATATGTTCTCATTTTATAATTGCACCTCCTTGTGGTCTATGCGGCTCATCATCATTTGTGACAAGCAAGGAATAATTTTCATTACTCACAATCAAGAATTATAGCACAAGCCTTTACTTTTTACAATGGTTATCCACCTTTAGCAATTGCTTAATTTCGTATGAATGTTTCATATGAAACATTAGAAAATATTAATTTTTTTAATGGCTATTTCTCATATATAGACATTCGCTTACTTTTCATTTTATAAATTGACATTATTTCATATATTTAAATTTATAAATCACAATTCATTATTTTAATAAAAAATAAATGTCATTTAAACTAAGGTTGAAAATCCACTTTAATTCTACTAGCATAACCTCTATGTTCGCTTTTTATATTTTTTAACCACTTTATTTTAGTGATATTTTTTAAGTACATAAACAAAGGAGTATGTTATGGTTTCTACAATTAAAAAAGGATTCATTACAATGTGTGTATTATTTGCATCAACAGCAACTATTAACTCTGCTTATGCAGCTGATAATACCTCAAGCCAAAAAGGAACAATGGGATATGGATACCAACAATATTTAAATAAACATCCAGAAAAAGGTACAAATCAAGAAACAACAACTCGTTCTAATGACATTCAATCTGAAGCTGGAACTACACAAGATAGTGAACGTATTTTAGATATTTCTGAATGGCAAGGCGATTTGACTGATCAAGAAGTAAAGGACTTAAAAGCAAACTACGATTTCATTATTATTAGAGCGCAATACGGCTCAGAAAAAATAGACGAGTCCTTAGAACACAATTCTGATTTATTAGATAAACATAACTTAGACTTTGGTGTCTATTCATATAGTATGTATGAAAATCCTGATGACGCACGTTATGAGGCACAAACTTTATATAATCGTGCACCAAAAGCAAGCTTTTATATAAATGATTTTGAACAAAACTCAGTTACTTCTGGCACTACCGAAGAAAGTACGAATGCTTGGTATGACGAAATGAAGGGTTTGGCAGGAAATAAAAAAGTACTATTTTATTCATACGAAAATTTCATGTTAGAACATGCTGAACAATCTGTAGAAAATTATGATGGCTACTGGATGGCTAACTATAACCCAGGTCAGCCTACTCGCAATCACGTTTTATGGCAGTATACTGATAGCTACGCTTCCCCTGAATTAAATCAAGAAGTAGATGCTAATTATACAGGACCAAATGTTAGTACCGATTGGTTCATCTCTTAACTTTATAAACATTAGAAAAGATGGTAGGACTATAAGCTCCTATTAATATAATAATTAAGGCTGGGACAAGTTAACTTGTCCCAGCCTGTTTTATAATATTAAGATCTTTATATCACTATATTCCAATATATCATGTGGAGGCTAACTGTTTTACACGTTAAATCTAAAGTGTACAACGTCGCCATCTTTCATAATGTATTCTTTACCTTCTAAACGCTGTTTACCAGCATCTTTGGCACCATTTTCACCATTAAATTCTACGTAGTCGTCATAACTAGTAACCTCTGCACGAATAAAACCACGTTCAAAATCCGTGTGGATAATACCCGCACATTGCGGAGCAGTCATACCTTTAATGAATGTCCATGCACGTACTTCTTGTACACCTGCCGTAAAGTAAGTAGCCAAACCAAGCAAATCATAAGTTGTACGAATTAAACGATCGAGACCTGGTTCTTCAATACCTAAATCTTCTAGGAACATTTCTCTGTCTTCATCCTCAAGTACAGCAATTTCTTCTTCAATCTTAGCACTGATTACGATGACTTCAGAATCTTCCTTCTCTGCATATTCACGGATAGTTTTTACTTTTTCATTATCTTCATCGCCAATTTCATCTTCGCCTACGTTAGCGATATATAACATTTCTTTAGAAGTTAACAATTGAGCTTGGTTCACATATTTTTGATCATCTTCTGTAAATTCCAAGCTTCTTACAGGATTACCTTCTTCCAAAGCCTCTTTAATTCTTGATAAAATACGTGTTTCGTTAACTGCATCTTTATCTTTTTGACGTGCCATTTTTTCTAATTTTGGTAAACGTTTGTCTACAGATTCTAAATCTGCTAATACGAGCTCCATATTAATAACTTCAATGTCATCAATTGGATCTACACGACCAGAAACATGTGTAACATTGTCATCATCAAAAGCACGAACAACTTGGCAAATCGCATCTACTTCACGGATATGAGATAAAAATTTATTACCTAAGCCTTCCCCTTTAGAAGCACCTTTAACAATACCTGCAATATCGGTAAATTCGAATGTAGTTGGAATTGTTTTTTTCGGTTCTACCATTTCTGTTAAAACGTCTAATCTACTATCCGGCACTTCCACTATACCTACGTTAGGGTCAATTGTTGCGAATGGGTAGTTTGCTGCAAGCGCACCTGCTTTTGTAATTGCGTTAAAAAGTGTAGACTTTCCTACGTTTGGTAAGCCGACAATACCTGCTGTTAAAGCCATTATTCATTCTCCTTATCGGTAGTATCTTTTTGTGATACCACAATTTTTTTTAGTTTTTTATTAAATGTTTGTCTAGGAATCATAATACTACGCTGACAGTTTTCACATTTTATTCGGATGTCTGCACCTACACGAATGATTTTAAAACGATTCGTACCACATGCATGTTGTTTTTTCATTTCTACAATATCATTCAAACCGTAATTGGATGTCATTCTGTAACACCTCCGACCGTCTTATGCATTATTTTGTTGGTTTGGTTCGTATTGTACCATCATTGGTTGTGGCATTTTAATTTCTTTAAGTTTGAATAATTTCAATATTTCTTTTCTTAAAATGCGTGCCCCTGTAAAGCCTTCTCCAGGTATCGTCTCTGCAGAAATACGTAATACGATTTCATTATTTGTGATGGAATTTACACCAACAACCTCTGGCGTAGATATAAATAAATAGTATTGCGAACGAATCGCTTCAAAGGAAGCATTTAATTCATCTTCCACTTTATCAATATCTTCTGTTATAGAAACTGGAATTTCTACTATTGCTTCGCCATTTATTACAGAGTAATTCGTAATTTCACCCACACTACCATTAGGTAATGTAGTTAGCTCACCAGAAATAGTATTAATACGCATAGATCTTAGCCCTATTGATTTAACAGTACCTTCTGCTACTGGAGCGCCACCATTACTAATTTTAACATAATCTCCTACGTCAAATTGGTTTTCAAAAATAATAAAGAAACCTGTAATAATATCTTTAACTACAGTTTGTGCTCCAAAACCAACAGCCAAGCCAACGACGCCAGCACTTGCTATAATGCCTCCTACACTGATACCAAACTTACTTAAAATCGTAGTTAACACTATGAACCATACCACATATGAGACTACATTTTGCACTAATGATATTAAAGTTTTTGAACGTTTTTTATTACTATTCTTACCTTTATTTTGAATTTTAAAGAACTGTGCGATACCTTTATTCACAAAATGTAAAAGAATCCATGCAGCCACTACATAAACTATAATCATTATTAAATTAGAGAGTAATGATTGATATGTTTCTGGTTGCAATAATGGTTCTATTATAGAATAAAGAATATTTTTCACTTGATTCAACTATATTTCCTCCTTAACATAACTTCACTTCATTTTATTATAACCTTTTTAAAGGTAAAACAAATCCAACTTTCGCTCTAAATTCAAACCTTATCAACGATTTATACTACTTATTAATCGCAGTAAAAGTTAACCTTATCTAGTTTATTAAAAATATAAACGTTAGCAAAGTATTTAAGCATAATTGTAATGTTATTTTTAACGTTTGTAGCTAAAAAATGGCAAAAGAAAAAGAACCATAATTAAAAATTATGATTCTTTAACACCCAATTAGCAATATTACTATAAACTTTCATAATAATTCAAGGGTATTTTTATTTTTTACTTTCATAAAATAGCAGAAATTCAAATTACGTGATTTATAAAAATAAATAATTTTAATTACTCACATTTTTATGTAAATCACTTAATAGCACAGAGTATAAAATTACATATAATTAATTTTTAAATAATTTTTATATATTAACATTTACGCATTGTTTTCAAACAGTTGGGGAATTTGCACCAAAAATTTATTCAATTATTATAATATTTGTATGTAGGAGGTGAGCTCACTTTTAGTAAACTTTGTATATTAATATGACTGACCACTTTTACACAAGCTTTTAAACGAATTCATGTTACTTTATTTAAATAATACTTTTTTCGTCGTTGTTGGGTATTAAAATAGCTAAGTTACATATTATTTTCAAGCTAGTGGTTAAAGTTGAAATATTAATCCCGTAATACTTAGTTTATGTTCTACACTTTTAGAAATTTTAGAACAATGAATCTTTAACTAAGAACCTTAATTAAAGATTATGATACTTTAACACCCAATTATTTATATGATGATAGTTTTTAACGCAAGCTTTACTCTTCCGGATTCCTAATTTATAACTAGTAATGTGCACATACTGTCCCTTACAACAGTATGTGCATTTTTTGATGCTATTAGCCGCTTAAATATGCGCTTAATTTACTTCTATAACTTTTCAACGTTGCACATAGAAATACGCTTAATTTATTGATAAATTAAGCGTATTTCTTCAAAAATTAGTCATTGCTACTCAGCAATTTTTTCTCTAAATCATTATATAATTTAAAAATCATTATACGTTCTCCAGTTATAGAGCTCAAGTCTGTATGAAAACTTTTAACTTCTTCCCCTGAAATTGATAACACAATTTCATTGAGTTCTTCTATACCTGATTCTACAAGTTTAGAACGTGTTCGTTTAATCGTTAATAACCCTTCATTCGTGCCACAAACTTTATACTCTGCTTGTGTCAACACACCTTGTAAACTGACTATAATCATATCACGTAATATGTCTGTTTTAACTGAAAGAGAACCACGACCAAGGAAGTCTTTTTCCCATTGTGTAATTGCTTTACTGATTTCAGATTCATAGGTACCTTTGGTTTTTTTCATTAAATATACATCTCCCGTAGAATCAAAATTAGAAATTTATTTTAACAAAGATAACAGTACCATTTTTCAGCAATTTTCTCTATAACTACGTTGTGTTACCTAAGAAATATCAAATTGCTTTATTAAATGCCATAAAGCGGAGAGATTGGATTTCCCATAACCACTTTAAAGGTTTGTTGTCCAATCATGCCATAACCCTTGTTCATCAATACTGGCCAATCTAACCCAGCCATTAACTATTTTTTGGTTAAAATCAGAATCATTATCCAATAAGTTTTTAATAAATGACTGTGGAGCTTGGATAACAATCAATAATCTTATTGGCGAATGGTACATTTTGTAATCAGCTGCCATAACAGATTGCCATGGCAATCCTGTTAATAAGTCACTGGCGTTCCCTTGCATAACACCGATACCCGCCGTGACTGTTTGCGTTGCTTTACTTCCACTTCCATAAAAATGAGGTGCTACTGTCGACGCATAGTATTGCAGATTAATCCATTGTGCAACAAGTGCTGGGCCGGCAATAATATTTGCTAATATGTTACCGTCTTTATCATTTTGCCAATCATAATTATGCAGGAATGCTCTACCAGCTAAATCACTATTCTTAGTTAATTCACGTTGACCTATAATAAATGCTGCATTTTTCGCTAATCCCCATTCTGGTCTTATCTCGCTCCAATCATTTGTTATACGATGAACTTCATCGACTGGGTTCGGCTTAACTATATTATTATTCGGTAACTGCGCCAATCTTTTTTTATTTGCGGCATAGCTTATTTGAGGCATTGCCGCTTCAATTTTATCGTAAGCTATTTGTGCCTCTTGAGATAATTCAGGTAAATATATCCACTTCAATTCATCTACAGAAGTTTGATGTTCTGCAGCTGCGAAAATAGTGCTTTCTGGTATTTCAATACCTTCCTGTAACAAACTTTCTCTGACCTCAGTCATATTACATAAATGAGCCAATACTTTAGCATTGAAACCACTAGCTGCCCCACCACATGCGCCACAATCTAATGAAGCCGCATAAGGATTATTAGCACTTTGGCTACCATGACCACACATCACAACTAACGGCGCAAAGTCTTTAGTTAAATCCATTAATTTCAGTGCTTGTAATGCGTAATTCACTTTTTCTGCTTTGGTGAAACCAATTGGTAACCCATCTTGAAAATGTACATGCTGATGGTTATGATGCTGATTGCGATCCAATGTTAAATTAGTATCTTGTGGTTTTTGTAACCAATTGCTATAAAACTTACGAATCATTACACCCACACGTTTCGGCATAAAACTTCTCGTTAACATTTGTAGCGATAACCAAGGACCACTCAATTCTGGCAAGAGCAAACTAGGCAAAACGTTCTGCTTCATTTTTTTAAATGTATAAGTAACGGATTCTAATGCATGCTTACGTTGTTGGAATGCATTGGGCTCACGTTCATGTGTGTATTCTTCAATTTTATGCTGTGGCTGACTCATAACTGGTAATGACGGATGACTGTATTTGCTACCTAACTCAGATTTCTCTATTGGCAAACCAAAAAAACCTGCAATGCCAAGAGTTTCAAACGGGCCGGCTGCTTCAATTTGCCTTCTAAAAGGTTCCGACCTTACATCAATACAGAATGACATTTGAACTTCTACTTGTTGTGCTGTTATTTCATGAGGTTGCTCTGGTACAATCATATCTTTTAATTGTTCATTATAGGTTGCTTCCCATGCCTCTAACCACAATTTCCTGCACAATTGCTCATTAAAAGCTTTCGCAAACTCCACATATTGTTCTTGTTCTTCTATACTTAACGCACGCCAAGTTTCTACGGTAAATCCACCCCACTGCAACCATGACACAATGCTTGTTTCCAAAACACTTTCATCTTTAGTATTTGGTGGCTTAACCGGTAAATGCGGCTCTACGATTGTCCATTCCATCGCAACACGTATAGCAAGATAAGTAAATAATAAATCATGAACCTTCTTATGATGGTCATCTTGCCACATCATCATACCTGCCCAACCTGGTAATGACAATAAATGATTCTCTAAATATGTTTGAACCTCTATATCCTTAACACCTAGATTGTTTAATGAGGTTTTAAGTAATGATTCAGCATCATTTGGCAATGATTGCAGACGTCTACGTTGCTGTTTAGTTAACGCTGGGTCATATGGTACTAATCTCTGCCAAGCATTAAAGAGGCCTTTATCTCTGTCTGGCATCGTCCATCCGGACTGCGCGTCATCAATAAATAACTTACACCATTTGATTATGTGATAATCCAAAGTATCGATTAATCTTTCTTTTTTATCATCAAAGACGTATGTACTAATTAATGGCACTGATGAAGATTGTCCGGATGCAGTATTACTTCCCTTCAAACTTTCCGTCAACTCTTTCACGAGTTCATCTACGGCTTCTTGTTTTTCTGAGTATATCTCCAATGGCTGTAACTTTAATGCTTGATTACCATACTGAATAGCATGCGCTTTCGGAATAGATATCTTTGTTTCTTCTATCCATTGTTGAAAACGACGTTCTATATACTTATCGCTTATTTCACCTTGTTGTCTTGCTTCTATAATAGTTGTTCTCGCTGGATAAATATCAACTTTACGTTCTTGTTTTAACCAACTTGCTACTTCATCAAATGTTTTATCTTCTAATCCAGACCAAGGACTTCTAGCAGCAAAAACTGAAATGGGTGATAAAGGAACAATGACCTTGCTCGCATTGTCAACTGTCATACGAATATCATCAATATAGCTAAATTGCGTAACAGAATTTATGTTTGATTCTCCCATTTTAGTGCCCTCCTTTGGATAGATATTTTTTCAAGTAATTAGGATGACGTTCCACTGTTTCAATTTTCGCATCACCTAAACGTACGATCCACATATAAATAATTGAAAATGCTACCGATGAACGATGACGTGCTACCCACGTACTCATCAAACTACCAAATAATAAAATTAGCGCAACAATTACAGTTGCGAACATAGGTGGCTGTGCGCTATGAAATGCGATGGTATGCAAAGCATCACTAAAGAAATGGTGAACAATATAATAAACTATGCCAACTACACTCATTACTAATAACCCCATGATACGACCAAATTTCCCTTCACCAAAGGCGACTAGCTGTGTCCAAGATACAGATAATGACCACGCTAAAATAAGACCACTAACTAAACGATAACCTTGTTCTGGAGCAGATAACCAAAATCCAAGACCTATCATAATTGCTAATCCACGTCCTACTAATATCCATAAGTAAGACATTCTTTCATTTGCACGACTCGGTACATTGAAATGTCGTACAGCCGAACCAGAGCGTAAAAAGAGTGTCGCTTTAAATAAACCATGTAATATTAGATGAATAATTGCAGGTATATATGCACCTAGCGCACATTGAATTAACATAAAACCCATTTGTCCTATTGTTGAACCCACTAATAACCTTTTATAGTCTACATGTACTAAGCTAATACCTGCACCTATAAGTACAGAGATACTCGCAAAACTTAATAAAACAATTATTGCGATGTCACCATTAAATAATGGAGAAAAACGCGTAAGCATAATACCCCCAGCATTCACAATACCAGCGTGCATTATTGCAGAGACAGGAGTTGGTGCTGCAACAGACTCTATTAACCATCTGTGGAATGGCCATTGTGCCGCTGGAATCATAACTGCTAATACTATTAAAATATTAATGCCAAAACGTGTCCATGCATTAATCTGATTGAGATTAGCTTCGGTAAACATGCCTGTATAATGCCATTCTCCTGTTACAAATCCTAACCATGTAACAGCTAGCAATAATGCCAGCCAACTTAAGAAAAATAATTTCCCTGTAACAATTGCTGCTGCTCTCGTCACTCTCCAAGCACTTGTCAAACTAATCAGTAACGTTAGGCCTACTAATGTAAAGCCCCAGCTGACTACCATAATGCGAACATCACCTGTTAACCATGCTGTAGCTGCAAAGCTTGTCGTTAAAGTAAATAACATAAAGTATTTTCTAAAGCTTCTATCTCCAGCCAAATAGCGTACACAATAACGTTGGATGATTAAACCAATAACCAATACGAAAAATGCCATCAACCAAGATAAAATATCTGAATACCATAAGCCAATATTAATGTTCTTTGGTGCTAAAATTAAGCCAACGAACGCTATCAATGGCGGCAATGCCACTAAACAAATATGTATACGAACGTACGCTAGTGATATGCGCTTATTTAAAAATATAACGCTGCTTATTACTGAGATGAATATCGCGACAAATAATAGAATGAGTAATGATGATAAATTAGGCGATGTAAGCATATCGAATCCTCCTTCGTTAGATATGAAGACTTTGGTCATAAAGTTAGCTTTTCTAAAATATAGTTGTAAGACTTATTAAAAAAAGCCGACAATATATAATAAATCTTCGACGATTTATTACTACTGTCGGCTTCATTACAACGCACGCTAATACTTTATGCAGTGTTTTGTTTTGCTACCTATATATGTATGTTGCTTTTAAATTTATAGTTTAAGTTAAATCAGTTTACATATGTCGTATGATTTTCGCTTTCTACTTCAATTCGTTTACTTTTTCAATTTGCCAATATTTCTATTAACATCTTGCTAAAGCCTAAATCACCTAGTTCAAACGCACATCAACGACTATATTTATTTTTATTTAATATTACAAACATAAACTTATTATTCGTCATTGTCAAGAAACAGAAACTTTTAATAGCAAAAAATCATTAATTCAATATAAATTTTATAAATATATATTGAATATTTTTCACTTAAATAATGCTAAAATAATTAGCAAGTATGGAGGGATAGAAGTTGACGAAAAAAATTGACTATAATGCTTATGGTTTTAGATTCAAAGGAGATTATCAAAATAACGTTGCTGGTTTAAGTGCAATTGGCTTCGAACTCGTACAAAGTCCAAATTATCGATGGCATGGTTTACACAGAGGAGAACAAGATGTATACATTTTTCAATATACGACTCGCGGCCACGGTGCAATTTCTATAGGAGAAAAAAATTATCAACTTTCTAAAGATGATGCATTTTTTGTTCGTGTACCAAGTAATCATTGTTACTATCTTCCCAATCAATCGAGTGAATGGGAATTTATTTATTTTACAATTTACGGCGAAGAAGTTAGTAGATTATTTAACAGAATTGTATCTACACATGGAAATATCTTGAAACTCCCTATAAATTCCGAGCCTATCAAATACATTATAGAAACATTGGAAAAAATAGACGCTGTGGGCATTAAACATGGATACGAATCTTCTTCCTGTGCTTATACATTTATGATGAAATGCTTAGAATATCTCGAATATGGTTTGCAGAGATCTAATAATTATCCTCTACCAACTATAAAAGCAATTAAATTTATAGAAAGTCATTATCAACAAGATATTACATTGGACGATATTGTAGCAGTTACCGGTTTATCAAAATATCATTTTAGTCGCCAATTTCATAAATTTGTGAATGATACACCTATTAATTATTTAACTAAAACTAGAATTAAAAATTCATTGATTTTATTAACTAAAAGTTCCCAAAACATTGAATCTATTGCGTTCGAAGTAGGTTACGCCTCGAGTAATTACTTTAGTAAAGTTTTCAAGAAAATTATTGGTATAACTCCTAATAACTATCGAAAAAATACTACGATTATGCCAGTTGATAAGTTGTTTATAGATTAACAAAGAGCAATATATTACTCTTTTCAATATTATTTACGCTTGTTTGTCCTAAAAATAATGTCTAATCTATACATAAGCTATAGTGATATCAGAAAATTTTCAATTTAAATTTTAAAAAATAGACAGTATTTATGATTATTCAATTTTTAAATAAAACTAGGGGGCATGCTTAATGGACAAAATTACATTTCTAGGCGCAGGAAGTACTGTTTTCGCCAAAAATGTACTAGGCGATTGTATGACAGTGGAGGCGTTACAAGATTTTGAATTTGCTTTATATGACATAGATGAGCAACGCTTACACGATTCAGAAATGATGTTAAATAATTTAAAGAAAAATTTACATTCAAATGTTACTGTGAAAGCATACAATAATCGTAAAGAGGCATTATCCGGAGCAAAATATATCATAAATGCAATACAAGTGGGTGGATATGATCCTGCTACAATTACTGATTTTGAAATCCCTAAAAAATATAAATTAAGACAAACTATTGCTGATACATTAGGTATTGGAGGTATTTTCCGTAATCTAAGAACAATACCCGTAATGCAAGCCTTTGCCGATGATATTAAAGAAGTATGTCCAAATGCTTGGTTTTTAAATTATACAAATCCAATGGCAGTTTTAACTAATATAATGCTAAAAGAAGGTATTAAAACGGTTGGACTTTGCCATAGTGTCCAAGTATGTACGAATGACTTATTGGATTCATTAGATTTACCAAAAGATAATATACAATCTAAGATTGCTGGAATTAATCACATGGCTTGGTTACTTGAAATCAAACAAAATGGCAAGGACTTATATCCAGAAATCAAAAAGCGTGCCAAAGCAAAACAAAAATCAAAACATGACGATATGGTTCGTTTTGAAATTTTAGATAAATTTGGATTTTATGTTACAGAGTCATCTGAACATAACGCAGAATATCATCCTTACTTTATTAAAAATCTGTACCCAGAATTAATTGACGATTACAATATTCCGTTAGATGAATACCCTCGTCGTTGCATAAAACAAATAGAAGAATGGTCACAAATGCGTGATGATATCGTCAACGACCAAAACCTAACTCATCAACGTTCGAACGAATATGGTTCTTATATTATTGAAGCAATGGAAACAAATAAACCATTTAAAATTGGTGGCAATGTATTAAACACAGGAGGCTTAATAAGCAATCTACCTGAAAATGCAGTTGTCGAAGTTCCATGTTTAGTTGATGCAAGCGGTGTAGCACCTACTTATATAGGTGATTTGCCAGAACAGCTCGCAGCCCTGAACAGAACAAATATAAACACTCAATTATTAACAATAGAAGCTGCATTAACTAATGATAAGTCAAAAATTTATCAAGCTGCTATGTTAGACCCACATACAGCTTCTGAGCTATCTATCGACGATATCATCTCTCTTTGTGATGATTTAATCGAAGCCCACGGTGATTGGCTTCCGTCATATAAATAAACTTACACCAGACCTGCCATTATTCAATTAGATAAGCAGTGTCTGGTTTTTTACAAAACATTTTACTACTATAATTGAAAAGTTATATATATCTAAAAACTTAAGTAATTTGTTTATATAACGACTTAAGTTTTCTTATGAGGTGATTTATTTGGAACGACAAATAACACGTAAAGAGAAATATTCATTTGGCGTCGGTGCTTTTGGTAAAGATTTAGTTGTTAACCTAATTGGTATATATCTTATGTACTATTTAACAGACGTCTTAGGTATTACAGCTGGTTTTGTAGGAACATTATATTTTGTAGCTCGAATTTGGGATGCTATCAATGATCCTATTATGGGAATGATTGTAGATAAAACAAAAACAAAATGGGGAAAATTTAGACCATGGTTAGTTATTGGCACTATTATCAATTCTATTGTCACTATTATACTGTTTACAAATTTTGATTTGTCTGGAACCAGTCTATATGTATTTATCACAATAATGTATATACTTTGGGGCATGACTTACACTATGATGGATGTTCCTTATTGGTCATGGTTACCAAATTTAACGAATAATCCAACCGAACGTGAAGAGGTTTCAGTAATTCCAAGAATATTTGCAAGCCTAGCTAATTTAATTTTGGGCGCTATCGGTTTAAGTATTATACTATTCTTAGACAATTTATTTGGAAATGGTGATCAATCTGTTGGTTTTTTAATACTCACAATCATTATAATTATCTTCTTTATCACAACAATGGGAATTACTGTCCACAATGTTAAAGAAGCACCTACAAATATTGATACAGGTATTACATTACGTTTCAAAGATATATGGAGAATATTATTTACCAACAAAGAACTTTTAAATTATATCGGTATTTTAATCACCTTTTTCTTATGTACACAAATCATTGGAAATGTTCTCATTTATTATTTTAGCTATGTTGCTGAGTCCAAGTTTTTATTTGCACTTTATAACGGTATGGGATTTGTAGAAATTCTTGCTCTGATTATTTTTCCGAGAATTGCAAAATGGATTACACGAGAGCGTATATTTCCTATTGCAACCTGTAGTATCATATTCGGACTATTGATTTTGCTAGCTGCAAGCTACATTTCACCACAAGCCATATCACCTGTCGTATTGGGTACTACCTTTATCAAAATTGGTACTGGCTTCATTATGGGAATCATCACCGTTTCAATCGCAGACGTAATTGATTATAGTGAAATGAAGTTCGGACAAAGAAATGAAAGTGTTATCACATCTACTCAGACCTTCTTAATGAAAACGGCTATGGCTATTTCCGGTTTAATTACTGGTTGGAGTTTAACACTTTTAGGTTATCAACCGGGTGTTCAACAAAACGAATTCACAAAAAATGGATTGCGTTTCATTATGATTATACTCCCAATAATTTGTATAATAGCTAGTTTTATTATTTATAAATGGAGTTACAAATTAAAAGGTGCGTATATAAAAGATGTAGTAAATGTATTAAATCTAAGAAAAAGTAAAAAAGGATAATCTAAACAGCCACTGCAAAATGGATAAAACCAAAATGACTCATCTATAGTATCTGAGCCACTAATATCCAAAAACCCCCTTTCTACTCAAAATAGCACGGGGGTTTTGTGTTGCTATTAATATAATTGGCTCACTACAACAATAATGTTAAGTTTGTTGCAAATGTTGAATCACAACTTCTATTATTAAGCTTTGTTCTATCCTTTTAAATCTGTCCTTATTAAATCACAACATCTAAAATCAAAATAAATCCTAATCCTAATATTGATTTTTTCGAAAAAATGGCTAACCATCGCGTATAGAATAGCGTAACCCAAAATTTTGGAGATATGCTTTAAATTTCAATCAAGGAAGCTAATACCTATATAATGATTAATGTTGAGACAATTAATTTGCCTCAACTTTTTTATCTCTTCTTTCAATCTAAACCTACTAATACTCAACATGTGCTTTCCACTTTATTTTCAGATTATTACCTCAACATAATGTCCACACATTGTTACACTATTTTAACTAAAAAACCCTGCAAAGTTCTCAATGTTAATTGATTACTTTGCAGGGACATATCCATAATTCAAGTTAGGTTTCTTAGCAAATCAATTATTCTTTATTGATTTTAAGTATAAATACCCACTTTTAAAAATTACTTTTTAAGTGAAAATAAATAATCTAAGATCTTTTCCAATAAGTCTGATGCAGTATCTGTATCTGGCATGAAAATCACTCCCAACTATTGTAACGTTATGTTAGCGTTTACTTAAACGCTTATTAGTTAGTATAATAGTAAATTTTAACTTATACAAATTTTTTATATAAAAATTACTTAATAATTAAGAATATATAACCAATTATATATATTATGCAATTATAAATTACATGCAATGTATAAGTTATATGTATAGTAATAGCCACCTATTTCAGAACTCTGTCTAAAACAAGTGGCTACTATAATATACTTTAAAATTATTTAAAAGCACGTTAGATATTCATTAAATTCAAGTTAATTACATTGTGCTTGTATCGATAACAAAGCGATATTTAACATCAGATGCTAAAACTCTTTCATAAGCTTCATCTATTTGATCAGCTGAAATCATTTCAATTTGAGGTTTGATATTGTGTTCGGCACAGAAGTCTAACATCTCTTGTGTTTCACGTATACCGCCTATAGCTGATCCAGCAAATGATCTACGGTGACCAATTAAATTTGCAACTCTTAATGAGATTGGTTCCGCTGGCGCCCCAACGTTAACAATTGTACCGTCTAATGTAAGCAATTTAAGGTAATCATCTAATGGTAAGTTTGCACTTACTGTATTGATAATTAAGTCAAAAGTTTTTGGCAACTGCTCAAATGTAGATTCATCACTTGTTGCATAGTAATGTGTTGCGCCTAATTTCAAACCATCTTCTTTTTTATTTAACGTTTGTGATAATACAGTAACTTCTGCGCCCATGGCATTTGCAATTTGAACAGCCATGTGTCCTAAACCGCCCATACCGATAATTGCTACTTTTTTACCTTCACTTGCTTTCCAATGATTTAAAGGTGAATAAGTAGTAATACCCGCACAAAGTAATGGTGCTGCAGCATCTAAACCGATATTATCAGGAATACGTAATACAAAATCTTCATGTACTACAATATGTGTTGAATAACCGCCTTGTGTCGGTTCACCATATCTATCCGTACCTGCGTATGTGCCAACCATGCCTTTTAGACAATATTGTTCTTCACCGTTTTGACAATTTTCGCATTCGCCACAAGAATCAACCATGCAGCCAACACCGACACGATCATCTACTTCATACTTACTCACTTCTGATCCAACTTCTTTAACAATACCTGCAATTTCATGACCTGGGACTAGTGGATAGTGAACTGGTCCCCACTCACCATGTGCAGTATGAATATCAGAATGACATATACCTGCGTATTTAATCTCAATTAATACATCATGTGTATCAAGATCACGTCTTTTAATTTCTGTAGCATGAAAATTCGAATCCGGCCCGTTAACCGCTCTAGCTTTAGCATTAACCATAATATAACTCCTCCAGTACTTATCCTATTTGAAGACTTTCCAACTTCTTCACCTAATATCATAGCGCTTAGAGTTAACTCTAGTCTAAAGAACAGCCTATATATATTAAGAAATAATTATCAAAGGTTTATAAAGAATACAATTTAAATATATATGAACTTTTCAATACAGATATCTTCGTTTAAGACGTTTTAGGATTAATGCCATACTTATTTTCATCTTTATGACCCTCAGTGCAACAAATCACTAACACAATAATAGAGACCACTAAGTATAATAAACTTCCAGCGACTAATACTAAAGAACTTCCGATAGAAAAATATATTTGAGGATTTATTAGCGTTATTATACTTCCAGTTAGCAGAAATACTAAAGGAGTTAAGTGTATAATCAATGGTAGTAACATAGACATCCCGATATCGTGTAGACGTCTAACCATTACGGTGAATGTAGCAACAATAGTTGCTATATTAAATACCCAATATATAATTTCAGCTAGGATATGGGGCACAGGTAAAACATCGTTTAATATAGATGCAATTACAGATATAATAACTGTCATAAGGAATGGGTACCAATACTCTTTGCGCCTTGATCTACCTTTTATGTTCAAAGCATTAATCCAAAATAATTTGTAATAATGTAGCATATAATAACTCCTTTAAAAAATTAAAACAAGATATATACTAACAAAAATATTTCTACTTAGATTATAAAAATTAATTATGCAACTTATATTCCTTGGCTCGATTCCTTAAAAAATACATATGGCATATCTATTTAATATCGTGATTTTTAAACTAACTGTACCCCTTAATATCTTTATTACTTTCATTTTTCTGAAGATGCTTAAGCTTTATATTTTGCTTCAACAAGCTTGCTTCTTTCATTGCTATTTTGGAATAATATTTATTCGAAAAATACATTTGAAAGATTAAAAATAACGAGTTTACAGTCCAATATAAACCTAAAGCTGAAGCAGATGTAAGTGAAATATATATGATAAATATCGGGGAAATAATTGCCATTATATACCCCATAAATCGTTGTTCTTGTGGCATGTTTTCTAAATTAATTAATGGTTGTACTATATATAAAACGCCTGCGATGACTGTAATCCAAATATCAGGTTGCGTTAAATTAAACCAAAGAAAATTAGCATGCTCTGTTAATCCGCCACTCGTAGGCCATTTTAATGCTACATATAAACCAAATAGTACCGGCATTTGAACAAGCAAAGGAAGGCATCCTAGCATCGTTTTCATTGGGTTCATTCCATATTCTTTATATTTATCCATCATTGCTTGATTGGCGGCTGTTTTATCTTCTTGTGTGGATGCATTTTTTACTTTTTTCTGCATTTCATTTATTTCAGGTTTTACTATTTCCATTTTTTTACGCATAAAATGCCCATTTTTAGATTGCGCTAACATAAATGGCAACATAACAATCCTAACAATCAATACTATTACAATAATTGCTAATCCATAGTTATTATCAAACGCAGAACCTAGCCAATGCAAAAGTTGATCCATTGGTTGCGCAAAAGTATTATAAAAAAAGCCACTTTTATTTTGGTGCTTTGAATAATCACAACCAGATAAAAAGATTAATGTGGTAGATACCAACACAAATAATTTTTTTCTATGTAACAATTAAGACCCATCCTTTTTGTTATAAATTCTAAGCATATTCTTCTTTATGACTTCAAAATTTTCTAAAACATTAAAGTTTTCATTATCCAAAACCCTTGAATATATAGTATTCAAAGTATTTTCATAATTTGCTGGCAAACGATCATCTAATGGCAATGTATTTAACCATTCATCTAGTTCATTGAAAAATTCATCTTTTTGATACACAAAGTCAGTGACCAAATAATCAAAGCACTGGCAGTATTTTTTTAAATATTCTATGGCTTTATTATTATCGGTCGTGGAATAATATAAAGAAAATTTATAATAGCAATTGATACTTAAATGTGGGTATAAATAATCTACGTTTAAAGCTTCGTTTAAATGATAAAGTTTTGTCTCTAAATTTTCTATAGATACTGAGTACAAATCATAGTTAAGCATTAAAGCAAAATCATGCATGTAAATCATTAACGATTGATACATATCTGTTTGAATAACATTTCGAGCTTTTGTAGTATTGCCTTGTTGTAAATATGCTAAAGTTAACGTTGCATTTTCACCAATTTTCAAGTCAAAATCTGGCGTATTCTCAATGACTGCTGAATAATCACCTTCAAACATATACATTAATGTTTTATAGCCTTGTGCGTGTTTTTTTAAGTGGATTGATTCTGAATTGTCTTCTGTTGTTTTAGCAATTTTATACACTAAATCAGCTGTGTGTTTTACTTGGTATGAATTCTCACAGTAAAGAACGTTATTCGCTAATATACCTAGTAACGCATTAAGAAATTTGAATTCATTACAATGACTAATATAATACTCTCTCACAGTCGATAAGTATTCATCATAACTCGTATGATTAATCATTTTAGATATTTGAATCATTAATAACACCTCTTATATTTAATCTTACTAGAAAGTTTAAACATGGTGTATTGCTTATATAGCATCTTTTAGAAATGAAGTTTCCATTATAGAAACAAAAACACATAAAAAAGAGTAGAAAGAAAATCATATTACTCAAATATGATTCCCATTCTACTCCCTAAAATAATCAAATAATTAATTTGCACTTACTAAATAATGAAAGTAATTTCATTTAGATTCATAGTTTTAACCCATCTATTTCCAATTTTTTACTTTGCTTTTTTAAAGTCTTTTATAATCAGCGGATAGAACAATGATAAAATAGTCATTAATAATAATTGTTCCGTCTATAATCCTACTAACATCACCACAGCTCCTAATATAATAGCTATAGTTCCAGATTCTGTACCCCATTATTAATACTAGTTTTGTATTGCTCTGTACATCTTTTTCTTAAAACAAATTCTTGTTTAGACAATATTTATTTTGAAAAGATTAAGACACTTCTTTTAATAAAGAAGTGTCTTTTATTTATTATAGGTTGAAAATGTAATTTCATCCTGATTATTTAACGATAAATTTTACTACCTTTCGAAACAAATTCTTTTGACTTTTGCTTCAATCCTTCTGATTTTAAATCTTTATGTTTTCTCAAATCATGGGAGATACGCATCGAACAGAATTTAGGTCCACACATACTACAAAAATGGGCAACTTTTGCTGACTCAGCCGGTAAAGTCTCATCATGAAATGAACGTGCCTTGTCTGGGTCTAACGATAGATTAAATTGATCATACCATCTGAATTCAAATCGCGCTCTACTAATTTCATCGTCTCTGCGTTGTGCCCCTTTCATTCCTTTGGCCAAATCAGCTGCATGTGCAGCAATCTTATACGTAACAACGCCCTCTCTTACATCATCTTTATTAGGCAGCCCTAGATGTTCCTTAGGGGTAACGTAACACAGCATTGCCGTGCCATGACTAGCAATTTGTGCGGCGCCAATCGCTGACGTAATATGGTCATAGGCTGGTGCAATATCAGTTGTCAATGGCCCCAATGTATAGAATGGCGCTTCTTGGCAATGGAAATCAGCGAGGTCTTGATTTTCCTTTATCTTGTTCATCGGTACATGACCTGGACCTTCAATCATCACTTGCACATCGTGCTCCCATGCTATTACAGTTAATTCGCCTAGTGTTTTTAATTCTAGTATTTGACTCTCATCATTTGCATCGTAGATTGAGCCAGGTCTTAATCCATCACCAAGAGAAATTGCAATATCATAGCGACTCATAATCTCACAAATTTCTTCAAAATGTGTATATAAAAAGCTTTCTTCATGGTGAGCTAAACACCACTGTGCCATGATTGATCCACCCCTAGAGACAATACCTGTTAATCTATCAACTGTTGTAGGTACATATCGCAATAACACGCCAGCATGTATGGTAAAATAATCGACACCTTGTTCTGCTTGTTCAATCAGTGTGTCTCGATAAACTTCCCAAGTCAAATCTTTAGCAGAACCATCTACTTTTTCAAGTGCTTGATAGATAGGCACTGTGCCAACTGGGACAGGCGAATTTCTCAAAAGATATTCTCTCGTAGCATGAATATTTTTACCTGTAGATAAATCCATGATCGTATCAGCGCCCCAATGAATACCCCAGACTAATTTTTCTATCTCATCTTCTATAGAAGAGCTAACTGCTGAGTTTCCTATATTGGCATTTACTTTCACCTGAAAGTTCTTACCAATAATCATCGGCTCTGATTCAGGATGATTTACATTATTAGGAATAATCGCTCGTCCGCGCGCAATTTCAGAACGTACATACTCAGATGATGTATCTTCTCTCATAGCTACAAATTTCATTTCTTTCGTGATAATACCCTGTCTCGCATAATACATTTGAGTGACATTCTTACCTGTTTCTGCTTTCCTTGGCTGATATTTAAACGGTGTTTCGACAAATTTTTTATGATTATCTGACTTAAATCCATTATCTAATGATACTATGCTTCTACCTTCATATTGTAATGTATCATTTCTTTCTTTTATCCATGGTATTCGCATTTTCGGTATACCTCTTTGAACATCAATCTTATAATTATCGTCGTGGTACGGGCCTGCAGTATCATAGACAAACACTGGATCATTATCAGTTGTTCCTTCCTCTGTTACGGTTGGAGAAAGTTGTATTTCTCTAAATGGCACTCGAATATCTGGATCTTCTCCACTAATCCATATTCTTTTACTTGATGGAAATTGTTTTTTTAATTCAATTTTTTCTTGTTCCAAATAAAAAAACTCCTTAGCATTTATTATTGCTAGGAGACCTGGTAGAAAATCACATATTTAGTGAAGCGACAGTAAATAAAAGCCCAACAAACAGACTTCCCATATGTACTGTACTTTTCTGCTTCCCTACGCTGGTACTAACCAGATCAGGTTCAAAGGGTTGAGACCAATGCCTCTTTCAGCTTACAAGCACCCCTAGCAATTCTTATTAAATTCTTGCTCCAACTTAACACTAATAAAGAATAATTACAAATAAATTCGAAATTTTATATAAACGTGTAAAAAATTAATAACATTTACAACTATACACCAGCTAAGTTTATCGAATTAAACATTCGTTATTTTAATTTAAAAATCTAATATTATATTTATAGAAAATATGATGGTAGCAAGAAAAAAGTTATCCATACTATGAAATAGTATGGATAACTTTTGCATTTCTCTTTTTCTCTACAATTCTAATAATCCTCATTATTTAGATATTATTTTATTTTAAAACGATTAAGGAACTTCTTTATTAATAGGCTTCTTTTAAAATAGTTAAATAATCTTTTTCAGTTATTGGTCTGACATTACTTGATGTTGAATTATTTTGTTTAGCTAGATTGGCCATTTGTTCAAAATGTTCTGTTTTAACGTATCCTAAATCTTTCAACGATGGGATTCCTAAGTCGTTTGTTAATGTATATAACCCTTTAATCAACTTTTCAATTGCTATTTCATCAGTGTCATTCTGCTTTGCAAACTGCATGATTTTGCTAATTTCAGCATGAAGTGTCTTATTTTCAACAGCATTGAATTTTACTACATGGGGTAAAAATATTGCATTCGCAACGCCATGCGGGGTGTCGTATAAGCTACTTAATGCTTCTGATAAGCAATGGACGCTTGCAACATCAGCAGATCCAAAGCATAGTCCTGCTAACAGACTGCCTTCTTGCATTTTATACCGGGCATCTAGATTTTTTCCGTCTTGATATACTTTCGGTAGATAGTCAACGATAATAGACATCGCACTTTTTCCCATTGCTTGTGAGATTGGGTTTGTCACAGTGCATGTATAACCTTCAATTGCATGAACTAATGCATCTACTCCAGTTGCTGCGGTTATAGATTTTGGCACACTTAAGGTAAGTTCGGGATCAAGAACAGCAATTGTTGGTCTAAGTAAAGGGCTTTTAAGTGTAATTTTCGTATGTGATTCTTCTAATGTAATTACTGAAGACCGTGTTACTTCAGAACCTGTCCCAGCAGTTGTTGGAACACAAATGACAGGCGATATATTGGCATAGCTTCTCTCACCATTATTATATTCTTCAGGTGAACCTCCATTTGGACCCAGTAAGGCAATAGCTTTGGCGGTATCCATTGGACTACCGCCTCCTACCGCAATAACAGCTGATGCGTTTGTTGATTGATAAAGTGATGCACCTTTTAAACACTCTGTATCTCTTGGATTGGGAGATATTTCATTATAAGATATCACTTTATAACCTGAATTTTTCAAATTCATTTCTATTGGGTCAACTAATCCTGCATCTTTAATACCAGAATCCGTTACCACCATTACAGTCTCACCTATATTTATATAGTCCGAGATGATTTCTGGTAAATCCTTTGATTTACCAGGGCCCATTATTATTTTTGTATCACAATGATATTCGTAATTCATATAATACCTCCTAATAAATTTGTGAATTTCCTTGTAAATCTATCCTATTATTACAAGGGGATATTTGATAACTTCATAATCATAGTCAATCTCTATATACTTTAGGTACAGTATCTATACTGCGTTCGTTATATTATGTCTATACATGTTTATTTTTAGAAAATTATGACAATTCAATAATAAATCATTATGAAATAGTACTGCTTATAATGTTGAATTCTTTATTTACAATATCTATTTCAACCATAGCACTATATGAAGTTACAGAGTTAGGTTCATTATGACCAAATCTAGCATTAAAAACTATAGGTGTTTCAGCTATACTTCATTCCTTTGATTTGCTCATAAAAAATTTATATGACTACTTCTTTTAAAAAATGAAAATGCCATTCTTCTCTTAAAATTCCCACTTGTATAGCATCATAAATTCACATTCAACTAGGCGCCCTTTACGTATACGTGACTCTTCTGTCACACCAGTTTTATTTGCTAATCTAATAGAAATTGTAAAAGGCTATTCTCCTACTAGTAACTTAGCGTCTTGACAACTCCCTCCAGAACCATATCTATTAACTTTTATGTTCCTAGGCTTAATCAATAAATATAAAATATACAATGAAACGCCCCCTGCAATAACCACACCAAAAATACCAGCAATAAATGTAGAACCTAATAGACCAAATTTTTCAAACTTAATAGTCGCAAATATAATACCCAACACAAATAGAATTGTTGCGGCTTTAGTGATGAAACCACTAATATAGTATAGTATCGCAAAAGCCATTGAACGATTCGAATCATGTAGGCGTCTAGTCATGACAGTAAAGTATGGTATAAGCGTTATAATCGCAAATATACTACTTAAAGTACCTACAGAAAATATCCCTAAAAGAGAAGTGATTAAAAAATTAATCCAAAATGGGTGCCAAAATTCAGAACGAGTGGATCGCCCATGAATGTCTAAGCAACGTTTCCAAAAATTAAAATAACTGCTAATAAAATTTGATGATTTATTCATATATCCTCCTAGACTATTAAATTTATTAAAAAAACTATATGATTTAAATAATAGATATATTTTTTGAATAAGTAAACAGAAAATAATTTAATTATCGGTGCTAAGACCATATAAGTAACGTTATAACAATGATAATTTAGAGCCTGCCCTAATTGAACAATTATCGAGTCTAGTAAAACAGTATTCCTGTATGTATGGTTAGTTTGTTAAAAATGATTGTTATTAAGACGATATTAGATTTTCAAACAATTAAGAGACTCCTTTTTGAAAAAGGAGTCTCTTTTAATCTATTTTCTAATAATCATCACTCATATAAATAGAAGAAGATAATTTTTAATTCACATTATCATTTGTGAAGAATAATATGTTTATTTAATGATGATGGTATTTAGTACTGCGTTCAATAATACTAGAGCATACTGCAGCCTTAGTTTTCGTATTACAATAACTATGACCATAACATTTTGTGCTTCAAAGTAAAGCTTTGTCACAGTCACTTCCAGGAAAATCACAATAGCCTTTGGGTTACTTTTGGTTAATGTACATTATCACTATGTGGACCATTAAACCTATTACAATGCACCCATTCTCCTTTTTTATACTTTTCCCATAACCTGCTTCTTGAGTTACTGTGTTAATCCCTTTATCCATATTATCTATTATTTGGTTTATATTTATATCAACATCTGCGGTTTTTTCTCTATTATTACTAACAACAGTAAATCTGTTTTCATTTTTTAAATTATCTACTTTAACAATATAACGGTTATTTATTTCATGTTTTTTCCGTTTATGTAAACGTCGCCTTCTGATAAATTCACATCACTATTAGCACCTTTTTCTGTACTATTCCAGCCACTATTTTTATATTCTTGTACTACCTTCTCGAGCATTTTTTATAAGATGTTCAATAAACTGCTTAGATTTTAAGAAACCAAATATTAATAAAGAAATTAATATAACCCCTAGGAATAACAAGATTATTGACATAAAATCCTTCCTTTTATGATATTATAAGCAAATCAAACGATACCACAAACCAATTTTAAATAACCTTCATTTTTGACACAAAACCTCTTAACTTTATGTTAATAGTGTGACGTGTTTAAATGATAGTACGTTAATTAATTTAACAGTTTTGCATTCCTACCAATTATGATGTTATAATGCACTTAACAAAGTTATTAAGCATAATACACCAATCCCCTCACTACTTCCGATAGTGAGGGGATTTTTTAGGCGTTAGCTAAAGGTCGCCTATTTTTTCTTATCGTTGCGATTACGTAGCCAATGCGCAAATAACGCTACGATACAACCACTCGCTGCCGTGGTCGTGATGTGAACAAAGTTATCAAGCATAATTACACCTCCTCTCTACGTCAAATTGACGCCTGAGAGATAGGCGACTTCATTATTATACCATCTGTAAATACATAAACATATGCGCTTCCGATAAGTTAAATGATGTTAATATGTCATAATTTTAGGATTTATTTAATAATATCGATTAACTCTTTCTTAGCTGCTGCTCGGGCTGGAATCCAACCGAAGACGATACCAATCAACATAGAAACACCTACCGCAATGACGACAGAACTGATACTAACGACACTCTTAATGTAATCTGGTGTAACCGCATCGACTAGACTAGCGATTAAAATACCTAAAATCAATCCAATAAGACCACCAAGAACACAAAGGACAACACTTTCTACTAAGAATTGCACCTCGATATCTCGACTTTTCACACCAAATGCGCGGCGAATCGCTATTTCCTCCGTACGTTCAGTAACTGAGATGTACATTACATTCATAACACCAATACCTGCAATAAATAACGAAATCCCTGCTACTGCTGCCACAAAGTAAGTAATGCCATCAAAGACTTTGTTAATGCCTTTCATCATCTCTTCAGTGTCATTATAACTATAGCTACCGTCAGATATGCCCGAACCATTTTTATTCAATTTATCTGCAACTTTGTTAGCTACTTCTTTTTTATTCGCATTATCGGCAATTGTTAGTTGTAATGATGGAAAATCTTGCTGTAAGTTGCCCATATATTGATTAAATGTTTGAGACGGCATGCTAACAGCTTTAGGGTTCATCATATCATTCACGATACCTACAACTTCAAAGCCTTGGCCATCAATATACAACGTCTTACCTATCGCATCTTTATTAAAGACATCTTTGGCAATTTTATCATCAACCGTTACGACCTTTTTGCGTAATTCATTATCTTCTGAATCGAAGCCTTTTCCTTCTTCAGGACGCGTTACTTCATCTTTTTTCAGAATACTGATGTCGCCTTTTTTCTGCGGATTTGTCATTTTTGCTGAATAACCTTGATCCTCAGTTTCTTTAATTTTGGCATCTGACACACCATCAATTTGTTTAACAATGCCTATATCTTGCTGACTGAAAGGATTATTTTTCGCACTTTCTCCACTGCTTGTCATAAAGCTAATAAGTGCAGAATTTTTACCAGCGCCTGAATCCGAGAATTCATCTGCTGCAGTCTTTTTAAAACCATTACCTAATGACATAATCGTTATAACCGCCGCAATACCAATAATAATTCCAATCATAGTAAAGATATTACGTCGTTTGTTTTTTAAAATAGATTTGAATGAGATGGCAATAATATTTGATAAATTTTTCATTCTACCACCTCTTCTCGCTGAACGCGTCCATCTAAAATATGGATAATACGATCGGCTTTATCGGCAACTTTACGATCGTGTGTGACCATAATCATCGTTGTATTATACTCTTTATTTAACTTCATAAATAATTCCATAATATCCTTCGAGGTCTTCGAATCTAACGCCCCCGTTGGTTCATCAGCAATAATAAATTTAGGCTTATTAATAATGGCACGTGCAATCGCCACACGTTGTTGTTGCCCACCTGATAATTTATTAGGGACAAGATTTTCTTTATCGTACAAGCCCACATCATGCAAAGTGTCGACTACTCTTTGTTTGCGGTCTTGTGACCCTAATCCAGCATATACCAAAGGAATGCTTACATTCTCTAAAATGGTATTATTTTGAATTAGTTTAAAGTTTTGAAATACGAATCCTACGGTCTTATTTCTAATATCTGAGAGTTGATTATCTGAAGTTTTTTTATAATTTTCTCCATTAAAAAGGTAATCTCCTTCATATCCACGGTCAATAAACCCTAGTATATTGATTAATGTACTCTTACCAGAACCTGAAGGGCCCATAATCGCAATGAATTCACCTTCGTTAATGTTGATATTAATGTCTTTCAAAATATGGTTCTCTTCATCCCCATTTTTGAAGTATCGATTGATATCTACAAGTTCTATCATGATGACACCTCAACTTTGTCTCCATCATTTAATGTTTTTTTAGGATTTTTGAGGACTTTGTCACCTTTTTTCAATCCTTCTTTAACGAAGATTTCTCCGTTTACTTTATCGATTTTAATATCACGTTTTTCAACTTTATTATCTTTATTAACGACAAAAACGTTATTATCTTTCGTTAATACTGTTTTAGGTAATTTAATAGAGTCTAATGGTACTTTTACTTCCATAGAATAACCTGCACGTACTGGAATATCTATATCACTAATAATCACAGTGTATTTAGAGGACTCTGAATCATTACCTCCACTTGGCGCTGATTGAACTGGGTTGGATGACTGCATTGCAGCACCTTCTTCATCACCACTTCCTCCAGCACTGGCACTATTTGCAGCTCCAGATTCACTCAACTGATCTTCATAGCTTTTAGGCAATTCTGAAATCTTTTTAATTGTCCCTTTACCTGTTTTACCGTTACTTGTGATTTTAACGTCTACCTTGTCTCCTTCTTTGATTTTTTCTAAATCAAATTCTGAAACTGTTGTCTTAATTTGTGGTTCATTTGAAACCAATTGCAATATCGTTTGACCATCAGATAGATTTTCGCTATTTTTGATATCTACTTTACCATCAAATGCTGCATAGACACTGTCATTGATTTGTTTATCATGTTGATTCAACTGTTGTTGTGCTTCGTTTAATGCACTTTGATCTTGTGTCAGTTTCTTCTGTAAATCACTATTGTTGGGCGCTTGATTGATATTTTTATAATCTTCATTAACAGCACCCTGTGCTTCGTCCACTTTATCTACTAATTGTTGGCGTTTATTGTTGTTAACGTTATAGTTAATGAGTGAGTCACCTTGCTTAACTGATTGACCATCATCAACTTGTGTACTTACAAATGTCCCTAATTGATTATTATTGTTATATGTTTTTACTGAATGAGGGGAAGCTTTCCCTTCTAAATTAAGTGGGCTTTCTTGCTCCACTTTATATGTATCGTAACCGTCTTTTTCTTTTTCATCGCTATTCACTTGTTTTAACACTAAAGCGATGGCTAACAATCCTATAACTGCGACAATCCCTATAAGCCACATCCATTTTTTCTTCAATTAACAAACACTCCTTATATATATTCTCACCATAAGATTATCACAATAACGCAATTTAAAAAATAAAGCATTTCATAATAAATAATTCAATATTATTTTGAATATATACATATAACAATATTGACACTTGAACTATTTTATTTCAATTAAATCTACTACATCTAGTACCTCTGCTATGGCTAAATATAAATACTCATTTCAATTGCGTAATTACTCAACTTTTTATTTATAATTGTAAATTAATATTTCATTTGTATATTAAAATGTAAAAGTTAACAAAATTTTTTCTAAATTTTCAGAATCTAACAAATTACTTTTAATTATTTTATGGTAAATTTAATTTATTTAGCATTTATATAAGGGGGAGGTTATTTGAGTTACTTCAATAAAGAACGTCATCATACGCCAAAATCTAAGAAAAAATTTAAAATGCCACACATCTATGTCATTTTATTTGTTTTTGGTGTAATCGCTACGATTGCTACTTATATTGTTCCGTCAGGTGAATTTAAGAGAATTAAGGGTCCTGAGGGCAGAGAAATGGTGGATGCTGATTCATTCCACTATATTACTTCTGCACCAGTAGGCATTGTCGACTTTATATCGATTATTCCCAGAGGACTTATTGAAGCTGGGGAAATCGTATTCTTTACATTAATTATTGGTGGCATGTTCATGGTACTTAGAAGAACCGGAATTATTGAAATTGCTGTTGATAACTTAGCGCGTCGCTTTATTTATAAAAGTATATTTATTATTCCTGTATTAACTACGGTATTTGCTATTGTAGCTACTTTAATTGGTACCGCAGAATTATCGCTAGTTTATATTCCTGTCATCATTCCACTCATCATCGCTTTAGGATATGATTCTATCACTGCCACAGCGATTGCTCTGTGTGGAACAGTTGTCGGCTTTACAGTTGGTGTGCTTAATCCTATCAATACTGGATTAGCTCAAAAGCTTTCTGGCATCCCTGTATTCTCAGGTATCGGTTTAAGAATCATCTTATTTATCGTAGTGTTAGCAGTCACAATTATTTTCATTATGCGTTACGCTAAAAAAGTTCAAAAACAACCAACTTTAAGCTCCGTATATGAAGATGACTCAGAAAAAAGAGAGCTTTATCAACACATTACAGAACATGCACCAACTACAGCTACAACAAGACAAAAGTGGGGCATCGCTGTTATCTTTGCCTTCTTTATTATCCTGGTTTACGGCGTCACTACCCAAGGTTGGTTTATGGTAGAAATGGCTGGTTTATTTATATTCATGGGTGTCATCGTCGGTATCGTTTCTGGTCTATCAATGCAAACTATTTGCGAAGCGTTCAATGATGGCTTTAAGGATGTGCTCATGGGTGCAATCATCGTTGGTCTTGCACGTTCCATTGCTGTAGTACTTGAAGACGGCAAGATTATGGACACTATCGTTCATGGGCTTGGTTCAATCATTGATGGTACTACGCCAACAATTGCAGTCATAGGAATGTATGCAGTACAAATGTTGATTAACTTCATTATCTCTTCTGGTAGCGGGCAAGCATTGGTTACAATGCCGATTATGGCTCCTTTAGCTGATATGTTAGGCATTACTAGACAAACTGCTGTCTTGGCTTTCCAACTTGGTGATGGTTTCACACACATATTTTATCCTACGAGTGGTTACTTTATGGCAGCATTAGCCATAGGTGGCGTTTCTTATACTAAATGGATCCGCTTCTTCTTCCCACTGTTTATAATATGGGCAGTTATTTCTATCATTACATTGATTATTGCACAACTTAGTGGGTGGTCTTAAATAATTTTTATCACATAATAATATTTTCAAAATATAATACTCAAAACTAAATCAAAAATTACATATGTTATGATACTTATCGCAATCCAATAAGCTTAAAATAATACCATGCATAAAAGCGATACTTAACAAGCTATATGTCTTTTTGAGACGATGTTAAATTTCTAGGGAGCAAGAGATAAACTTATTACTAGTTTCTCCTGTTCCCTTCATTACTGTATGAGTTAAAGCACACTAAATCAAAAAAGCTCATACCATTAGGTACTTCATTGATAATCAACGGTTACCAAAATCAATTTCAAAACCTAAGTCTTCTATCATTTTATAATCTAATTTATTCGGTTGACCACCTGTAATAAGATAATCTCCTACAAATATTGAATTCGCAGCTTTTAAAGCTAGTGGTTGTAGTGAGCGTAAATTAACTTCTCTACCTCCAGCAATCCTAATCTCTTTAGATGGGTTTATAATTCTAAATAACGCTATGATCCGTAAACATTTCATTGGTGTTAAATCATCCATTTCGCCAAACTTTGTTCCTTTAATAGGATGTAGAAAATTAATAGGAATACTATCCGCATCTATTTCTTTTAATGCAAATGCCATATCTATAATATCTTGATTAGATTCTCCCATACCGCAAATCACTCCAGAACATGGCGAGATATGATTTTTCTTCATGATTTCTATCGTATCCGTTCTATTTTTGTATGTATGCGTAGTTACAACTTCCTCATGATAGTTTTCACTCGTATTAATATTATGGTTATATCTATCCACGCCAGCTTGTTTTAGTTTTTTAGCTTGTTCATCATTTGTTAACCCTAAACACGCACATATCTTAAGTTGAGGATGTTTCGTCTTAATTTCTTCTACTGATTTACTTATATGATCTATTTCTTTGTTACTAGGTCCTCTGCCACTCATTACAATGCAGTATGTACCTATGTCATGTTGATATGCTACTTCAGCACCTTTAAGAATTTGTTCTTCGGAAACCAATGCATACCTTTGTTTTTGTTTCATGTCTCTAGACTGCCCACAATAACCACAATTTTCTGGGCATATACCACTTTTTGCATTTAAAATCATATTTAATTTCACTTTTTTTCCATAGTAGTGCTTTCTCAAAATATATGCTTCATTCAACAAATCTAATGTATCCACACTTGCGTCTTCATATACATTCAATAACATTTCTTTAGTCAATTGCTTTCCTTGTAAAATACTTTGAGCTAATTTCATATATACATCCCCTTTTAAAATATGAATTAAATATTATTTTTAAATTCCTACTTAATTCATCATAAAACGAATCAACATAAAATGTAAACCTTTTAAGTAATTTGGTTTACATTAAACTCATGTTCATTCAATATACTTCACATCCTTCTCTTTATTAAGGTAATAGGTCAATTTTCCCACTAAATATTTGAATGTTTTTAATTGCTGAATGATAATTATAGTAATTAATCTATTATTATCGGGCAGGAGGTAACCATGAGTTTAGCTGAAACTTTATTTACGACGGGAGAATTTTCTGAATTATGTAGTGTAAAAAAGCAAACACTTTTCCACTATGATGAAATTGGTATTTTAAAACCTCAATATAGAAATGACAAAGGCTATCGATTTTACACTTTAAAACAATTAGAAACTTTTAGTGTGATTGATATATTGAAGGATCTTGGCTTATCGCTGACTGAAATAAAAGAATTTTTAGATATTCGTTCACTACCTAAAACAATTAACCTGTTAGCTGACAAAGAACAAGAAATAGATTTAAAAATCCAACAATTAAAACAACAAAAGCTAACCATACAAAATAAAAAGAATTATTTATCTGAGTCTTACAAAGCTGATTTTTCTTCTATAAATATTGTAACGTTGCCGACACAATACTATTTGTTAAGTGACACTATCGGCGACGTAACCCTTAAATCTTCATCACATAAACTCATGTCGTTTATTAATTTTATAAAGCATAATCATCTAGACTCTGGTTACCCTATTGGTGTAATCCTTGCTAAAAATAACATTCAAAACGATAAATTCACTGAGTTTACAAATTTTTATATTCAAGTAGAACAAAATATCGAGCAGTCGCATTTTACTAGGGAGCAAGGACAATATATTATTGCCTACCATGAAGGCCCTGATGAAACGTTATACAAAACACATAAAAAAATTAAAGATTATCTAATAAACACTGGATTCAAAATGATTGGTGATAGCTTTGAAGAATATGTGGTTGATGAAATCAGCACTAATGGTCCAGATAAATATGTCACAAAAATTTCTATAGCTGTGACAAAAATTTAACACCTTCTATTTTGTATAAAAACTTACAAAACCATGCTTGACTATCTGGTTACCGTATAGTTTATATTTTTATATATGGAAAGTAGGTGACCGTTATGAATATTAAAAAATGGATAATCTTATGTTTGGTCTCTAGTGCATTATTTTTAATCGTGATTGATATGACAGTTTTATATACTGCTCTGCCATTGCTAACACATGATTTAGAAGCGACAGCTACACAAAAATTATGGATTGTTAATGCCTATGCTTTAGTAGTTGCCGGATTACTACCTGGTCTTGGTACACTGGGAGATTATGTAGGCTATAAAAAAATGTTTTTACTTGGTTTGGCTATTTTTGGTGGCGCTTCATTGCTAGCAGCAAGTGCTACGACACCAACTGTATTAATATTAGCTAGAGTGTTATTAGCTATAGGTGCTGCTACAATGATGCCTTCAACACTATCAATCATAAAATTAACGTTTAAAGATTACCAAGAGCGTGCATTAGCACTAGGTATTTGGTCGGCTATTACTGCAGCTGGTGCAGGTTTAGGACCTGTAATAGGCGGTCTATTATTAGAGAAATTTTCATGGCCATCTGTATTTATTATCAATATACCTGTTGTGATGATCGTCTTAATTATTTCTTATATTTTAATTCCTCAATACCCTACAAATAAAGATGGTACTTGGGATTTTATAAGCTCATTCCAAATTATGGTAGGCTTGATTACAGTAGTATTTGCAATCAAAGAATTAGCTAAACCAGATAATAATTTCGCAGTATTATTCGGTGCTTTCGCTATTGGAATCATCGCTATAATGATGTTCATTAGAAGACAAAACAGATTAAAATTTCCATTAATCAATTTAGCAATCTTTAAAAACCCATACTTTACGGGCGGTACTATTGTTGCTATAACAACTTCCTTTATATTGATGGGATTTGAATATATTCTTTCTCAAAGGCTACAACTTGTTTTAGGCTTAACACCATTGAATGCTGGGTTAACCATAATGATGATGGCCTTAGCCTCACTGGTAGGCGCAATTTTAATTGGGATTATTTTAACTAAATTTGGTACATTAAAACTACAATGGGTAACATTACTACTGGCCTTTATTGGCATATCATCATTTTATTGGGTTTTACATGCGCATTTAGCCATACAAATTGTTACTTTAATCATCATTGGTCTTGGTTTAGGTGGCGCAATGACGCTAGCATCTAACGCTATTATGTCAAATGCGGATGATAAGAATTCTGGTATGGCCGCTTCCATTGAAGAAGTGTCATTTGAATTTGGTGGATCATTAGGCATCGCTATATTAGGTGGATTATTCTCTGTTTTCTACAGTTTATTCTTTAATTTTAATAGTAATTCTGTTGATTTATCTATGGCAAAGGGCAGTTTAGATGAGACATTGATTCAAGCAGAACAACTTCCTTTTTCAATCAGCAAAGAACTTATCGAGGCTGGCAAAGCAGCATATGACGATGCCTTTTCACTCATCATTATTATAAGTATTTTGTCGCTAGCATTCACTATTATCTTATTAATATGGATGGACTTAAAACATAAGCGATTACCCGAATAAATAAGCAGTTAAAAGCAGATGAAACGTTCAATTTATGAACACTTCATCTGCTTTATTCATACTGTTCTATCATTGTTAAACACAATTTTAGTTATCAAACTAACTACAATCCGCATAGAAAGATACCTATACTTTAAATCTTACGATAAGATAACCATTCTGGTTTACTAGATCCTCTAGGAATTAACGTAGTACGGTAATGACCAGGTGTTTCTGACATTATAACTTGATCAGTCACACCGATATAATGTCCGAGTGGTGTCTCAGATTCAAATTGTTCAGGAGCGACAATTGCATGCGTATCTGTCGTATTAAAAACTTCATTTACATATACTTTTTCAAAAATACCTAGTGACATTAAATAGAGAGAAACGCGACTCAAGTTAACCTGAACTCGATAACTGCCGCCTTCTTTCGCTCTTCTTTCTAACGCTTTAATTGCTCCAGTTTCTAACAACCATGATATGACATAATCATTTACAACCACGATTGGTGGTAGCTTAGGTTGATCTTCGGTACCTTCTAATGCCATTACGCCCGTAGCGCTTCCTGCAGTTTGATCGAAACCATTTCTATCTGACCAAGGGCCTTGATCTCCATAACAATTAACAGAACAATGAATAATTCCAGGTCTTTTTTCAGCGAGTTCATGAGGTGTTAAATGTCTCTCCTGCATGAAGCCATATCTTTTATTCATGAAAAAGATATCTGCTGATTTTAATAGGTCATCAAATTTTTGTTGATGTTCAGTTGAATGGTCGATATCTAAATAGGTTGATCTCATACCGATATGGGAAGTTAATAATAAAGTTTCCTCTTCTAGCTCAGAAGGTCTCCAAACATTTAATACATCTGCACCATGTAAAGCTAATCCTCTTCCTAAACCTGCGCCAGCAATTACATGACCCATGCCTAATGCACGGATGCCATCGAGTGGTTGTTGAGGGTTTTCACTGAAGCCCTCGGGTTCTGATTCACCAATTTTCTCTATTGTAATAAGTGGTTCTTTAGCAATATATTCAAACTGTTCTTCTTCCATAAATTCAGGCAATGTTCTTACCATAGGCATGACGACACCTTTTTCTGCAGCAGCTTCTTCCAAATCTTTGGCACTCCATTGTTTAATTGCATGAGCCACAGACTGCTTGTTTGGTAATGCTTTGATGAGTTCAAGCGTATGTCTATGTGAACTTGGATAAGGATTTAATGGCATCACCCATCGATTATCTTTTGTTTGGTAAAAACTAAATCGTGTTGGATTATTTGGAAAATATTGCTGTTTAGCAGGAAATCCATTTAATGTTTCCCATTTTCTTTCATAAAAAGGAGATAAACGTTTCAATGCCTTTCTTATATCTACATAAATATCCTGTCCATTACCTCCCCTTTTTTGCCACAAGGAAGCAAGCGCAACGGATTTGGCAGCTAAGCCTATACCAGCCAATGAAGCAATTCTTAATGTACTTGGTTGTATTGGATCCTTACCATAGAACGTAACTTGTCCACCAGCATCCGCAGTTGAATAGCCAATATCATTCAACAATTTATCTAACTCAGAATTAATATCAAAATCATCATCTTTATTTATACGATTCCGATAATTGTGTAGTAGCACTGTTTTTAACTCTTCATTTAGCATTTCTTTTCCTTCTTTCTCAATAGCTTTATTTCATTATAGTTATTTCGTTATACTCATTAAAGTAAACGAAAGTTCAAAAATATACACTTTGTTAGTAATTGTTAATTTTTAAGGAGTGTTTTTTATTTATACAAATAAGCGAAAGAAAACCCAAAAAAGCATTATAGCTTCGGCTTTGTCATTACTAGAAAAACGCGCTTTAACTGATATTACAGTATCTGATATATGCAATGGAGCTAATATCACACGTGCCACATTCTATAAATATTATAAAAATATGGATATGTTATACAAAAACATTAAAACACAAACACTCAACGAATTATTTGGTAACCCTTATGTCTTCTTTAATAAGCATCAAAATATTTTAGATGCTCAATTGTACTTAGCAAACCAAGTCTTTCATTATATTATTCATCATCGCTATTTATTTAAAACTTTAATACTGAATGACACTAAATTTAATTTAGAAATGTATAACTATTTCAAAGAAAACTATATTAACTTTTTAAGTAATACTATTGTTAATAATCACAATTTAGAAATTAATGATAAATTCTTATGTACTTATATAGCCTCTGCTTATACTGGCATCATCTATGAATGGGTACTTTCTGATTTTGAAATGTCACCTATTGATTTAACACATAGTATGATTTTCATAAATTCAAATGGTCCAATAAGCGTTTTAGAAAAGTAAAATTCATTGGAATTTCAAATAATAATCGAGTAAAAAATATTTTCTAATTATTTAAGCAAAAATATTGAAACCCGATTAAAACGGTAGTATTATCACCTAATGTCAGTTTGAAATTCACTTCACAAGAACTGGACTATGAATATAAAAGACTAAGAGGAGTGTAAATATGTTCAATCACACAAAACAATATATCAACGGTGAATGGGTAGAAAGTCACAGCAACGAAACAATGGATGTTATTAATCCAGCAACAGAAGAAGCTTTTGGTAAAATTGCTAAAGGTAATGCTCAAGACGTTGAAGATGCGGTTAACGCTGCAGATAGCGTTTATTTAGAATTCCGTAACACTTCAGTAGAATACCGTCAAAACTTACTTAACGATATCGTTAAAGAATACGAAAATCGTAAAGAAGATCTAATCAAAGCAATGACTTTAGAGCTTGGTACACCAGTTACAGCATCTGAAAATGTCCACTACGAAATGGGATTATCACATTTTAAAGCAGCAAGAGATGCTTTAGATAACTTTAATTTTAGAGAACGTAGAGGCAACAATATTGTTATAAAAGAAGCAATCGGTGTAGCAGGATTAATTACTCCTTGGAACTTCCCTACAAATCAAACTGCCTTAAAATTAGCAGGTGCATTTGCAGCAGGTAGCAGTGTAGTGTTAAAACCATCAGAAGAAACACCATTTGCTGCAATTATCTTAGCGGAAATTTTTGATAAAGTAGGCGTGCCAAAAGGTGTATTCAACTTGGTAAATGGCGATGGCCTTGGTGTAGGTAATCCAATCTCTGAAAATGAAAAAATTAGAATGGTATCTTTCACTGGTTCTGGTAATACTGGTAGTAAAATTATGGAAAAAGCTAGTAAAGATTTCAAAAAAGTATCACTTGAATTAGGTGGTAAATCACCTTATGTCATCTTAGAAGATGCTGATTTAGACAAAGCTGCAGATGCAGCAGTCCATAAAGTAGTTGGCAATTCAGGGCAAGTTTGTATTGCCGGCTCAAGAACGCTTGTTCCAGAATCAATCAAAGATGAATTTATTGAAAAAGTAAAAGAAAAAATGAGTGCAATCAAAGTTGGCGACCCACAAGATGCAACAGTAGAGATGGGACCAGTCATTAACAGTAAACAATTTAACCAAATCCAAGAATTTATTAAAATTGGTGCACAAGAAGGCGCAACAATTGAATTAGGTGGAGAAGGTAAACCTGAAGGGCTAGAAACAGGCTATTTCATTAAACCAACTATTTTCTCAAATGTAGATAATCATATGACTATCGCTCAAGAAGAAATATTTGGACCAGTAATGTCTATTATCACTTACAGTGATGTTGATGAAGCAATCAAAATTGCAAATGATACAAAATATGGTTTAGCTGCATACGTGTATGGTTCAGATATGGACACTTTACAAAAAGTAGCTACTGCATTTGAAGCAGGCGTTATTGAAATTAATGAATACCCAAGAAGTGCTGATATGCCATTTGGTGGTTATAAACAATCTGGTATCGGTAGAGAATGGGGAGACTATGGTATTGAAGAATTCTTAGAAGTTAAATCAATTTCTGGCTTCTTTCAATAAATAATAGTAATTAATGTACGTTAACTAACTACTTAATATTAATAATGAAACCCTAATTAAATACACTCCTATTTAAAAAGTAATAAACCCCAAAAGTTGAATTTTAAGTTCAGCTTTTGGGGTTTTTATATTATATATACTGCTAAAATTGCTTTGACTTATACTAAGTCAACATATTTTTAACTACTTTTACTATCCCACCAATTATATTAATCAATATATCTAGTATTATAGTAAATATACTTTCTTTACTCTCTCTACTTAACTTCCTTTTTCTTTGATTACACATTAACTTCACACCCTTGTTCAAAGACTACAAAATACATGTAGTAATGTAACATCAATTTCCACCTATACGTATTTTTTTAACTCAATAAAGTGAAAAACTATCTCACAATAATAAGCATATGAAATATCATAAATTAACAATTAAAACTTAAAGACAAAATGTTAACAAAAAACTAATTTTACATTATGATTAAAATTTTATTTTGCATTTGATTAATTTTTATTAAGTTGTTTTAATATATTGTATCACGTGTTATGCTTTTTAAAAAGATACACTTAGGAGGCAATATACATATGGAAACATCTAAATTACCCTTAGCTCAACATTTTTCAAATTTACGACCTAACCCTAAATGGGCATTAAAACTACTTATCGCTATAGTCGTTGTGGTACTATCTACCATAATTAGCAGTAGTTTAATTGACTATGACACATTGTTTAAAGATACTGGTTTAAGCGGACAAGAGCTTGAACAAACGAAAGCTATAGGCCAAATCACCGGAATCATTAGTGGCATTGTTGGTGGCATCATCGGCATCGGTATTACATTCGTTATTTTCTTATTAATTTCAAAAATTATGAAATCTGATGCTAGTGCTAAAACTATTTTTTCTGCTACATTAAGCTTTACAGTTATCACTAGTGTAATTGGACTTATCGTAATTGTTATTCAATGGATTGCAGGCTTATCACCAACAGACTATGTTATAACAAGTCTCAATATCTTTGATAAAGGCAACAGCTTTCTTGCTGCGTTTAACTTACAAACACTTATCGGCGCTTACGTATTTGGCGTAATGCTCTTAGCTACAAATCGTTTTTCTAAAAAATCAGCACTTATTTGGTCAATTGTCTATTTAGTGATCTTCGTAGGCTTTGCATTAATTGGTACTTCTTTCCAATAATTATTGAAAATTAATAAGGCACGGTTATTCAAATGAATAACCGTGCCTTATTCTTGTATTTTATCTAATAACTTATTTATTCTTTTCTGCTTCTCTTAATTCAATACGTCTGATCTTACCTGAGTTTGTTTTAGGTAAGTCTTCTACAAATTCTATAGCACGTGGATATTTGTATGGTGCTACGTCTTGTTTCACATAATCTTGAAGTGTTTTGACTGTATCATCCGTTGCTGATACACCCTCTTGCAAGATAATAAACGCTTTAACGATATTCCCTCTTATTTCATGCGGGCTAGCAACTACGGCACATTCTTTTACGTACTCATGTTTTGTAAGGGAGTCTTCTACTTCAAATGGTCCAATTGTATACCCAGAACTAATAATAATGTCATCTTTACGTCCTTCAAACCAGAAATAACCATCTTCATCTAATTTGGCTAAATCACCCGTAATATAATAATCGCCTATTCTAGGTTCAGCAGTTCGTTCAGGGTCTTTATAATAACCTTTGAATAACGCCGGTAAGTCTAACGGCACTGCTATATTACCTACTTCTCCTATTTCTGCTAGCTCACCATCATCATTGATGACAGTAACATGACTACCAGGAATTGCTTTACCCATAGACCCTGGACGACTCTCTGTATCTTTCAAGAAACCAATTAATAAAGTGCTCTCCGTTTGTCCATAACCATCTCTAACTGTAAGATCAAAATTGGTTTGGAATTTTTCTACAACTTCTCTATTTAAAGGTTCACCTGCAGAGACTGCACTATGCAAATGTTCTAAGTTATAGTCCGTTAGGTTAGGCAATTTTGCCATTAAACGATATTCAGTAGGCGTACAACAAAGGACATTAATCTTATAATCTTGTAATAATTCTAAGTATTTTTCAGCATTAAATTTGCCGTTATAAACAAATGCCGTTGCCCCTGACCCCATAATTGATAAAAATGGACTCCATACCCATTTTTGCCAACCAGGCGCTGCAGTAGCCCACGCAATATCATCTTCTTTGATACTCAACCAATGTTTAGGCGCCATTTGCATATGTGCATAGCCCCATCCATGTGAATGTACCACAGCTTTCGGATTACCTGTTGTACCTGACGTGTATGATAATAAGGCAACATCATCTTTAGATGTCTCGACAATTTGTAATTCATCTGTTTCTTTGGCTGATTCTGAATCGACCGTATACCAATCTTCGTATTCTCCGCCAACAATAAATTTTGTTAATGTGTTGTATTCTTTAACTGCTTTAAATTCATCAATGCTATCAGCAGTTACAACGATAGCTTTGACCTCTCCATGTGAAATTCTATATTGTAAATCCTTTGTACGTAACATTTCAGAACTTGGAATAACTACAATGCCCAATTTCAAAGCAGCTATGTAAATTTCATACGTTTCAATAGAACGCGGCATCATCACAAGTACTTTGTCACCTTTTTGTAAGCCATGTTTTAAAAACATATTACCGACTTGGTTAGCATTTTTCACCAATTGATTATATGTGATTGAATGTGTTTCGCCCTCAGCATTTTCAAAAATAATAGCTTTTTTATTTTCATCAGCTATATATTTTTCGATTTCGCTAACAATATTATAAGTATCTGGAGCGACTAAATCTTTTTTGTTCATTATTTACTCTCCTTTAATTCTAAATCTACAATTATCGTATGCACGTATGCAAACACAAACCATAGATCATACTTTCGTTAATACAAAGTAACCCTATTACTCAATAACACCATAATTCTAATCCTTCTCTATCTAAAAAGATACAATTATGACTTTAATAATATCAATATTTTCCTATTATAATACGCTTCTAGATATACTTAAAGCCTGACTAAATTTACGATATACTAGATTTGTAAAAATATAGCTAATCCCGAAATAACTTTGACATTTAGGATATATCTCATGTAGTATTTCTAGCATACAGTTGTAAAATGTCATCTAAAATAGAGGTTAGAACACAATTATTGCCGTAACCTCTAAAATGATGCCTATTTCAGCGCATTATACTTATGTTCACTTCCAAATATTCTATTATAGCTTTCTATTTTCATAAGTTTTATCGATGGAATTTATTTTTCACAGTTCAACATTTAGCTTTAACTTGTTCTTAGTGATATAATATAAAACTGTGTAATTTTTAATGAAAGAAGTGATACGATTGAGTTCAAATGATACTTTCCATGTTGAAAAAAGAATTCCCCTATTTATTGTGCTACTCTCTGGGGCTTTTATTACGATTTTGAACCAAACGTTACTAGGTACGGCATTACCGCCAATTATGAAAGATCTCCAAGTAACTGAAAGCACTGTACAATGGTTACAGTCTATATTTATGCTTGTAAATGGGATAATGATTCCAGTAACAGCCTTTTTAATCGAAAGATATACATCGAGGCAATTATTCTTAACTGCCATGAGCATCTTTGCCGCAGGTACATTACTCTGTGCAGTAGGCTCAGATTTTTCAATGCTACTTATCGGACGCGTCTTACAAGCAGCAGGCGCTGGTATTATGATGCCATTGATGCAAACAATTCTATTTTTAACTTTTCCTAAAGAAAAACGTGGTACTGCAATGGGACTCTTTGGTCTCGTTATTGCATTTGCACCCGCTATAGGTCCAACTTTATCAGGTGTACTAGTAGAACATCTATCATGGAGAAGTGTCTTCTATGTTGTGTTCCCTATCGCAGTTATCATTATTATTGCATCAATTTTCTTATTGAAAAATGTGACTGAAACTTCACATCCAAAATTAGATACATCATCAGTAATTCTATCTACATTAGGATTTGGTGGACTATTATATAGTTTCAGTTCTGTAGGTGAAGCAGGTTGGAATAGCGTACAATTCATAGCACCATTAATCATAGGTATTATTTCATTAGTTGTATTCATTCGTCGTCAATTGAATCTAAAAGAACCTATGCTCGAATTTAGAGTGTTTAGTTACAATGTCTATACATTAGGTACAGTATTAAGTATGTTTGTATTCGGTGTATTAATTGCTACTAACATTATATTGCCACTCTATATGCAAAATATGTTACAGTTCTCTGCGCTAGAATCTGGTCTTGTCTTACTACCAGGTGCAGTAGTCATGGGCCTTATGAACCCACTTACTGGCTATTTATTCGATAAATTCGGTGGAACGTGGTTAGCACGTATCGGGTTACTCGTATTAGTAGCGTCATCCGTACCGTTTACTGTACTAACAGCGCATACTAGTTTTACTTACCTTGCAATATCTAACGCCTTACGAATGATTTCTATCGCAATGGTTATGATGCCTATGACAACATTGGCCATTAACCAGTTACCAAATCATCTCATTGCACATGGTACTGCAATGAACAATACTTTCAGACAAATGGCTGGTGCCATTGGTACAGCATTATTTATTACATTAATGTCTGTATCAGCTAATCCAAGTGATGGCGTAGAAGGCATCATCCATGGTGTAAACGTCACATTTATGGTTGCAACTGGTATTTCAGTAGTTGCGTTGATCTTATCAGCTAAACTTTCTGACGATAGTAAACCAGCTCGAAGAACCTTATAAGATCTAATAATTTAAAACATGGATAAAAAAATATAAAAAATAACACTTTCGAAAAGTTCACTGCACATTGAACTTTTTGAAAGTGTTTTATTTTACAAAATGATAGATTACAATGCATTACATAATCAACAATCGCTTAACGCATTAATTTAATTAAGCTTTAGCAGATAGTCTATTAATCGCAATCTCTCCTAATGATTTTGCAGATACCAAGAGTGCATTTTCATTAACTTCAAACTTAGGATGATGATTCATATAAGGTTCTTCCATATGTTCTGGCTTACAACCTACAATAAAAAATGTACCTGGTATTTCTTTTAAATAATAAGCAAAGTCTTCTGAGCCTGAAACGGCAGGAATTTCAACTAAATGTTTGAAATAGTCTCCCTGACTTGTTGATAAAATGTCTGTTACCGCTTGTGTTTGTTCAGGGTGGTTATATAATACTGGATAACCAAATTGATAATCTAAGTCATACGTAATATCGAATCCCACTGCGACACTTTTTGCAACTTTCTCAATTTCTTCATACATAAATTGTTCTAAATCATCATTAAGATAACGTGCAGTACCTTTAATTGTCACTTTATCTTGAATGACATTAGCGCCACCTGGTGCGTCGAAAGAACCTACAGTAATAACGCCCATTTCTGAAGGATCAATACGTCTAGACACAATTGTTTGGAGCGTATTTACAAAGTTTGTTCCAGCTACTAAGGCATCGTGTGTCTTATGCGGGCTTGCAGCATGACCACCGAGTCCTTTAATTGTTAATGTGAACGTTGAGCTTCCAGCAAAAGCATTGCCTGTATTGTAACCAATTACTTCTGGGCCAGCAACTGGCACAACATGAATACCATATACTTCATCTAAATCGTTTAACGCACCCGATGCCATAATTTGCTGTGCACCACCTGGAGGCATTTCTTCAGCATGTTGATGGATAATTTTAATTGTACCTGGCAATTCATCTTTGATATCAATTAATGCGTCCGCTAAACCTAGTAAATAAGCCGTATGCGCATCATGGCCACAAGCATGCATTACACCTTCGTTCGTTGATTTAAAAGGGACATCCGCTTCTTCATTTATAGGTAAAGCATCAAAATCTGCACGTAAACCTATCGTATTACCTGGGTGTTGTCCTTTGATTTCTACTATAATAGCATTACTCTCAGCAACCGGTTGTGTAACTACAACGTCTTTATCCTTATAAAAATCCTTGATATACTCTGCTGTAGCATTTTCTTGGAAAGACAACTCAGGGTGCTGATGCAAATAGCGACGGTGCTTAATCATGTCGGCTTCCTTCTGTTCTAACTTCTCAAATAATTTTTCTTTTACATTCATGAACATTCACTTCTTTCGATTGAATTTTAAAACATATCACTCATTAATAAGTTTAAATTCCAAAGAGTATTAATTCAAATATAAAATAACATTTTATAAAATTTCTAGTTATTTAAATCGAATTTAGTGAAATTAATTACTAAAACGAACATATTTTCATTTTAAATTTTATTATCTTAGTTTAAATTCTAAGAGACTTTAAGTTCTACTACCGTTTCTTTTTTATGAATGATATACATAATAGCGCTAGCAATGATTACCATTCCAAAACCAAAATATGGTGTCATTGTAATACCAAAATGATTTAGCACAAACCCGCCAATAACTGATCCTAATGTGATGCCAATATTAAATGAAGCAATGTTTAAACTTGATGCGAAGTTCGTTGTCGCTTTATTTTTACGTTCAGCAAAAAGTACCACAATTAGTTGTAATCCTGGTACATTCATAAAAGCAAATAACCCCATAAGCAATATGATTACGGTACCTAATAAGTGATGCGTTACGGTTATACCTACAAGCAATAAGACTAGTGCTTGTACTAAAAATATACCTATAAGCACTTTAGTCGGCTGATTATTTGTAAGTTTGCCGCCTAATGTATTCCCTATTGCAACCATTACACCATAGATAACTAATAAAAATACAACTGCGTCGTCACTATAATTTAATACATCTGTAAGCAATGTCGTCAAATAAGTGTATACAACGAACGTTCCACCATAACCTAATGCCGTAATTAAATAAATCATCATTAAAGATTTATTTTTAAATACAGTTAATTGTTCTAACATTGAAGCTTGTTCATATTCATTAAGATCTTTAGGCACAGTAAATATGTTTACGATTAAACTGATTAAACCAATTAGCGCAATTGTAAAAAATGAAGCTTCCCAACCCAATTGCTGGCCAATCCATGTCCCTAGAGGTACGCCGGTAATAGTTGCAACAGTCAATCCAGTAAACATCATTGCAATAGCGCTTGAACGTTTGTCTGCTGTTACTAAATCACTCGCAATAGCAGTCGCTATAGACATAAATACGCCGTGCATTAACGCAGACAGTATACGCATAGCCAACAACATACTCAAAGTTGTAGCAAAAGCTGCGAGTGTATTTGCGATAATAAATATTAACATAATACCGATGAGCAAATGCTTACGTTTCATTTTATTAGTTAATGGAGTAAGTAATGGCGCACCAATTGTTACACCTACCGCATATAACGAGACAGTTAAACCAGCTAATGAAATGCTTGTATTAAATGAATCTTTAATTAATGGTAATAGACCAACACTAATAAACTCTGTCATCCCAATTGCAAAAGCTGACATCGCTAAAGCTAAAATAGCAAACTTATTTTTCTTCATAATTCATTTTCTCTCCTTAATTTTGTTGATTATGTTACTATATATCACACATGTAAGAAGAGGAAGTACGCACTTTAAAGTAATATAGATACCTTTTAGTACCTATAAGGAGGAAATCATATGAGTAAAACATATAATATAGGAGTTGAAGCTACAATTGACGTCATTGGTGGTAAATGGAAACCTGTCATCCTATGCCACTTACAAAATAATGGCTTAATGCGTACTTCTGCATTAAAGCGAGCGATACCAACTATTACTCAAAAAATGTTAACACAACAATTACGGGAATTAGAGAAAGATGGCATTATTAATCGGATCGTTTATGATCAAGTTCCACCGAAAGTAGAATATGACCTTTCTGAATATGGTCAAACACTTGGTAATATTTTATCTTCTTTATGTTATTGGGGAGAATTTCACGTAGAAAAAATGTATGAACAAGGTGAAGATGTCACACTGAACCAACAAGACTTTATTAATATTCCAAATGCCTAAACAAATGATTTACTCAGCTTTCAATGGCTACAAACTGACTATTAAAGATAATACTTAACGGTTGGGACTAATTAATGATGGATTACTACAGTAGAGGAGTATTTAAAAATTATGAAACTTGATGAATTTGAAATAGATGATGTATTTACTACACCACCTAATAAAATAAGTGAGAAAGATATTATTAACTTCGCTCAAGAATTTGACCCACAATACATGCATTTGGATAAGGAGAAAGCTACAGAAGGTAGATTCAATGGTATCATTGCTTCAGGTATACACACGTTGTCTATTTCATTCAAATTATGGATTGAAGCAGGTAAGTATGGTGAAGATGTAATCGCAGGTACACATATGAACCATATTAAATTTATCAAGCCCGTATATCCTGAAGATGAACTTTACACAAAAATAAAAGTATTGAAAAAACAAGCCACGAAAAGCGACCAAGGTTTACTCACGGTATTATTATCGACATTTAACCAACACGAAGACAAAGTATTTGAAGGAGAACTAACAGCATTAATGAGACGTTAATGAGGTATTATTGATATTGAGGCATTAACTACGTACTAACTATACACTTAACTTCAACATATCCAATAGGCTAAATAATAATGATACTCTCTCTTTTCTATTCATAGTCTAATAAAACCAAACACTACACATATATTTCGCGCATGTGCGTTCATGTGAAAATCAATCATAATTTATATTTATTTTTCTTTGCTATTTCTATATAATCATAAAGATGTAAAAATTAATTATTTACTAAAGGAGATATTAATATGAGTATTATATCAATTATTTTAGTTTTATTAGTTGCTGCAGAGTTTTTCTATATCATGGCTTTGCAGACTTTTGCTACAACTTCTGACAAAACGAGCAATTTATTTAAAATGACTAAACAAGCCTTACAACAAGATAATTTAAAAACACTCATGAAAAACCAAGGCATTTATAATGGCCTTTTAGGCGTATTCTTACTATATGCTTTACTCTTTTCAAACAATGCTAAAGAGTTAGTTGCTTGTATATTAGTGTACATGATTATCGTTGCGATATATGGCGCCTTAACAAGTCAAAAATCTATTTTATTAAAACAAGGTGGCTTACCAATCCTAGCCTTAATTTCATTGCTGTTTTAATATTTAATCTTTTAAACTATGCTAACATCATTTAAATTAAAGAATCGGTAGCTAGAAATGTGTATCTTCTAAAACTACACATACAAAAGCGGAGTATGAAATCTAAACATTGATTTCGTACTCCGCTTTACTTTTTATGAATAATTATTTTATATTAATGATTATTATATTTTATTGTTTCGTTTCCAGATGTACGTTCTCTTAAATCATATTCAATTTCTTCTAAACTCCGTCCACGCGTTTCTGGCAGATATTTTATTACAAAGCACATTGCAAATACACCAATAACCGCAAAAATCAAGAATACCCATTCTGTACTTAGTGTATTATTTAACACTGGAAATAGTTGCGCAACAAGTAATGTACCGAAATTTAATACAAGCGTAGCTAAACCAGTAGCTGCGCCACGTGCACGCATCGGGAACATTTCTGGCAACATAACCCAAAGGATTGGTCCCCAAGTTAAACCAAAGAATACAATAAACAGTGATAAACACACGATAATAATACCTGCTGATGATGCTATACCAATTGTCCATATTAAGATTGCCATAACAAGTAATGAAGCTACCATCCCGACATTTCCTGTTACTAACAATTTCTTACGATTAACTTTATCCGCTATAAATACCGCTATAATCGTTACAAGTACATTAATCGTCCCAATTCCTACCGTTCCTAAAATGGATGTTGCTTCACCTAATCCTGCTTTACTGAAAATAGTGGGTGCATAAAATATAATTGCATTAATACCTATGATTTGTTGGAATAATGCAAATATACATCCAATTATTAATGTCGGTCTTAACCAAGGCGATTTTAAAATAGTCCAAGTTGATTCTGAAATTGCTGATAGTTCTTTCATCTCTTTAATTTCAGTATTAATCTCATTATCGTCATTAAATGTAACTCTCATAACATCTCTTGCAGCTTTTTCATTCCTATGTTCTAATAACCACCTTGGACTCTCAGGCATAAATGCTATACCAATTAATAAAATAACAGATGGTACTATTGCTAAACCTAGCATCCAACGCCATCCTTCTATGTCGGCAAAGGCATAATTAACGAGATACGCTGCTAAAATTCCAATTGTAATCATTAATTGATTCAATGAGCCAAGCGAACCACGATAAGCTGTTGGAGCCATTTCTGATAAGTACACAGGCACCGTTGCCATTGAACCACCTACAGCTAGACCAATAATAAGACGTCCAAACACAAGTGTTGGCATATTTTGCGCAACCACTAATATTAATGATCCGACGATATAAATAATTGCAATGATTAATACTAAACGTCTTCTTCCGATTCTATCCGATAAAGGTCCGCTCCCACCAGATCCAATGATTGCACCTATAAGCATGGATGAAACAACAAGACCTTCTGTAAAACTGTTTAATGGAATGTCGTCATTTATAAAGAGCAATGCTCCTGAAATCACGCCATTATCATAGCCGTATAATAAACCACCAAGTGCTCCTAAGATAAATATTAAACTCTTATTTGCTTTCAATTTGTACCAACCCCTTTAAAATTATGTCTATTATATTCTTAATATGTAAGCGTTACAAATATTTTTAAATTATTATATTCTTAACTTCTATTTTTAAAGTAGCCTTTTATATACATACTATATTTCAATAAGTTTAAAACTTATATTTTAGGAAATTAAATAATATATTATAATTTTAAGGGGTGAAGTGTAATGCTTTTAAAAGAAGAAATTAATAACTTAGAAAAATATGATGGTACAGCAGAGAACCAAAAAGTATTTTCAATTTATTTAAATACACATCCTGATCAAGGCACAAAATGGAAAATAGAATTAAAAAATGCACTAAAAGATTTAGCCTATAGAACTAAACATAGTGATGATCATGAGGAAAAAAACCAAGCTAAAGAAGTCATTAAAAAAGTTGAAACAGAAATTCAAAGTGTAGAACCTGAGTTAAAAAGAGGTCTCATTCTATTTTTAACTGCAGATGAATCTTTATTATTTAAAAAATTAACTCATATATCCTTAGATACTGAGTTTAATTGGGGAGATCATCCTAAATTAGATCAATTGAAATCATTACAAAGAAACTATCCTTATACTGGTATATTAGTTTTACAACAAGACAAGGCGCGTTTAATTGAAACAGAAATAGGTACCATCGTTAAAGAAAAAGACTTTATTTTAGATTTAGATACTGATGATTGGCGTGAACATCAAGGCCCTCAAGGTGATGACTTTACACAAGGTGGCTCAAAAAGAGACGAATTTAAAGAAAGAGTCAAAGCTAACCAAGAACGGTGGCTCAAAAATTTAGCTTCTACAGTTGAAATAAATGCTAAAAGAAACGAATGGAAACAAATTTATTTAGCAGGAGAGAAAGAAGAAATAGAAAAACTACGTACTTTATTTAATAGAAATATTGATAAAGTAATTACCAGTAACATCTTAAATTTAAATGCTACTGAAATTATAACTAAAGTTAATGAAGAATAATAAAAATGGGGGCAATGTAAGAAATCAAAGTGTTAAGATGATTTTTATAACTGCCCCCATTATATTGCTGATATATTTTAATTAAACTCTATGCTTCTCTTACGGTTTGAATTTTAAAAAACTTACAATATACTTTCTCAATTATTCAACTTTACAGCTTTAGGTTCTCTACCGATATATATTGATTGAAGCATAATATATAACACAAGCAAGCTACCCACCGTATCTGTAAAATAGTGTGCTTGTAGATAGATTCTAGAAATCATAATAGAAATGACTAATAATACACAGATTACCGATAATATTTTGCTATTTTTTAATAATAAGATGAGACTTACTAATAAACAAACACTTAAAACATGCATACTTGGAAAACTGTAACCATCTATATCTATGCTCGGTCTCGGACGTTGAATAGCGTACTTTAGAAATGTTCCTATAGCAAAAACACTAAAACACCAAAAACCATACCACCAAAATTTAACTTTATTAAAGAAAAATAACACAAGTAGTATTAATAACACCATAATCAAACAATTCAGAGGAGAAAATATCGCAGAAATAATAGACAAATATTGAACTAGTAAATCGGCTGTTATCAACTCATGTAACCAATGATAAACAAAAGTATCTAAGCCATTTGTTAAGCCTGTATGTATACATAAAACTAAGAGCATAAAACATATGCTAACTAAAATCATATTCACGTAATTTTTCATTTAATAGCTTTCCTTTCTTTATTAATATTTCGAGCTACTGCAAGTAACGCACCAAATGCAATACTTATGCTTAACATCGATGAACCACCATAGCTTAATAACGGTAATGTGACACCTGTTAATGGAATAAGGCCTGATACACCTGCAAGGTTGATAAATACTTGCATAAATAAATAACTTACAACACCAACACAAATTAACTTATAAAATTGATTTGTTGTTTTATTCGCATAAATTAGTCCTTTAAACAAAATAACGCCATAAACCATTAATGTGCCTAATACACCGATTAAACCCAATTCTTCTGCTATTACAGTAAATATAAAATCTGTATGTGGCTCTGGTAAGTATCCTAATTTTGCAATACCGTTACCTAAGCCCCTACCTGTTAAACCACCATTTCCTATAGAGGTAAGCGCCCCGGTTAATTGGTAACCATCTCCACTTTCATATTTAAATGGGTCTAACATAACCTTAATCCTTTTTAATCTATATAAATTTTTAGAATCAAATATCAATGTATAAATAATATAAAAAACAATGGGAATCATTGTGATCATTATAATTTGAAGTTTAATTTTATTTTTTATATCTGAATAAATAAGTATAGAAGCAATTATAGCGACTGTTAGCAATGTGCCACCTAGGTCCCCTTGCATCAACACAAGTAATAAACCTACACCTAGCACACCCAATGGAGGAATCATATGTTTTAAATGATAGTCTCGAGAACTCGAAATACGTCGGTTAATTATGTATGATAGATAAAAAATTGAAGCTAATTTTAAAAATTCTGAAGATTGTAAGCTGAACAGGCCTAAGTTAATCCAGTTTCTCGAACCATTGATTTCTTTCCCAATCAGAACTGTAATGAGTAATAAACATAAAGTACCTATAATCATAAGTTTTTGTATATTGCTCTGTTTTAATACATTAATATTGATAAAAGCGCCAATAAATATAATGACTGAAAATCCAATTACTACAAAGAGAAATTGCCTTTTCATAAAATGATTACTCTCAATAGGCACACCGCCAGTAAGTGAGCCTTTAGAAGCTGGCACCATACTGGCACTATAGACCATTATTACGCCTAAAATACCTAGTAGTAAAAAACTTATAATTAAAATATAATCTAATTCCTTGATGTGTTTACGTATGTAAGTTAAAAATCCTCTCATGTCTGCACCTCATTATGACTGTCAGAATATAGTAAAACACAAATTTAATATTAGCTCAATCATACTTTAGACTTATCTAATTTGAATTCTTAACTTTTAATCATTTAAGTTTTATTAAATTATTATATATTTATCTATAATTGAAATATTTACACCTATACATATACTATCGATATTGCGTTAAAAACCCTCAACCTCAGCAAGTAAAAGAAATTGAAAAATAAAAAGTGCTATGCTAAAATCAATTAAAGACTTAAAGTATCTACAATAACCTTATAAGTGGCAAGTATATTCAAAACCACTTATAAATGAAGGAGCTTTTATTTGAACAAAGATCGTTTTGACCAAATTGCCCAAAAATACGATGACCCTGAAAGAATACACCTCGCTCATATTATTACCCAAGCAATAACGCAACAACTTAAAGATACAAACTATCAAACTTTGCTAGACTATGGTGGTGGGACTGGCCTTGTAACTTTAAATATCGCAGAGTATTTTGAAGCAGTTACGCTCATGGATGCCTCTCCGCATATGGTAGATATTTTTGAACACAAGGTATCAAATTTAAATCAAACTTCCATTAAAACCTTAGTGGGTGACGTAATTTTAGACGATACAATACTCAACCACAAAAATTATGATGTTATTGTGTTGTCTTTAGTCTTACTCCACAGTGGTAACTATAAATTATTATTACAGAAGCTGTATAATCAGCTAAATAGTGGAGGGATGATGATACTTGTTGATTTTGATAAAAACGAAAATATTTATCATCCAAAAGTATATAATGGCTTTGAACAAATGGATATCATCCATGTTTTTAACAAATTAGGCCTGATAAACCCACAGATTAATACTTTTTACAGTGGTAAGAAAATATTTATGAAGCAAGATGCAACCTTGTTCATAGCTACAGGCACTAAACTATAAATTTTTATATTTATATAGAGAGAAACCGTGACACAAATTTGAACTGACCCCAAATAGTGGGAAGGAAATAAAAACACTTTCGTTGAATTCATTT